>Ga0351911_1079_pt1 | contig 36441 bp, 33 predicted proteins | sample TotcelHT113001L6_FD_206871 | JGI IMG/M metagenome (GOLD analysis project Ga0351911, IMG submission 206871) | Enriched cells from coal bed in the Powder River Basin, Montana, United States - Total cells T11 rep1 HSBNCT.T11.300.1.L6 ... | reverse complement strand
TTAATCCAACAAACGTTAGTTTTTTTTCACAAGATAATCTACCAATAACTTTAAATAAATTTACTACTCCATCTTTATCTGAAATTAAAGATGCTACCGGTATTTTAAACAAGGTTGCAATGGTTGCTCTAAACGTTTTAAGAACAATTATTTTCCCAGTTGTTTTTGTACTAGGCATGTCAGCAGATCTTAGCTGCAAAGGTTATTCATGGGTAAACTCAAAAATTTTCACAAAAGTTGAAGATTCAACACCAGCTCCGGTAGATCCAGCAACATCTACTGATGCAGACCCAAAACTAAATAAATGCGAACGTGCTTGCTGCTGCGCATCAGTAGTTTATCTATTTAGCGCTATTTTTTGCTGCAGAAGATAAGAAGCGCAAATGAAATATTTTAATAATATTTGATTTTAAGACCTTATAAAAGTCATAAGCCCCAGTTGAAATTTACTTTTAATTGGGGCTTTTTTTATTACAAAATCTCCTTGCATTTTTATCTAAAATTAAAATTTGCTTACTTACATTAAGCCAAGCAAAAGTGTTTAATTTTAGCGCATTGTGATTCTATAGAAAATGTTTCTTTAAACCGAACCTGCATTATGATTATTTTCTCTATACAGCACTAGATCAAATAAATTATTTACTAAAACAGATTCATGATTTTTAATGAAGGGCAAATCATTATTAACTATAATTATTAATAAAAAAAATAATATTAACTTTAATCTTACTTAAAACAAGAGGAAAATATGTCTACAAATATTCTTAGTCTATCGCCTGGTATAAATTTAATCAGAGGCGCTGTAGAAAATTTAGAAGCCTTTGCTTTTGACACAAATATAATTCATAATCAAATAGAAAAAAATTCCTTTGGAACCCATAGCGGAACCTGTTTTCTTTGGGCACTGCGCCGCACAAGTGATTGTTATTCCAGGTTTTTAACCAGACTGGAATTGCGAGATACAGACAACCTGTTTAAAAAATTTGCAAAGCTTGTTTGTAGATTAACGGCTATACCAATTAGAATCGCATTTAAAACTGCCGCAGTTGCACTTTGGACTTTAACAATGCCGGTAGCATCTCTTGAAAGATTTGTTATTAAAGCCAAAAATTATAAGGAAATCGAGCAAAGACAAAATGCTTTTGTAAATGCGCTCAGAAAAGATAGAATAAGATTGCAGGAAGACTTTTACGGTAGAGGTAAAATGTTATTGGAAGTAGCTATTCTACGAGGAGAGCCTCACTTGGATGATCTTAGCTTTGATGAAGTTTTTGAGTTAGATAGAATTCTACCCGGAGAAGAATTGTTTTAAATCTTACTTTTTAACAAAAACAAGTTTTATAAACGAAAAGAAAAAGTCATTTTTTTATGTAAAATTTTTAATTTTTATAACTTATGACTTTTTTCTCTATCAATATTTCAAGTTAAAAATAGTCTTTTTTCAATACTTTGCTTAACATTTTTAATGTTTGATTTAATACAAAATTACAAAAATATTTATTCTAATTCTAATGAACCTATCTCACTGAAATGTTTTTTTGAGATGATTTTATCGCTCTACAGGCAATACTGGAAATTCCTAGATTTTAGATTATAAAAATTAATCAAACACAAACGCAAAAATTTTAAAGCATTCCGCATTCTTTCAAGAATGCCTCGCCCAAGGGAAAATTTTCTTTTTTATGCGCGAAGAGGTTCATCATTTGATCTGCTAAAACTTTGCCCAGCTGCACGCCTTCCTGATCAAAAGAATTAATACCCCAGATAAATCCCTGAAAAGCTGCCTTATGTTCATAATAAGACATTAATGCTCCTAAAGCATATGGAGTTAATTTATCAGCAAGCAATATCGAACTTGGACGGTTGCCCTCAAAATTTTTATTCGGATTCTTACTTTTTTTACCTTTAGCTAAAGCAATAGCCTGGCCGAATAAATTAGAAAGAAGCTTTTGCTGGGATGTGGTCTCTTTGAAAGTAATATCTTCATTGTACTGCGAATTTTTAAATCCTATGAACTCAATGGGAGTAATATCGGTTCCCTGATGAAGAAACTGAAAGAAAGAGTGCTGAGCATCTGTTCCGATATTGGCAAAGACCACAGGGCCGGTTTCAAAAGTGACCCTTTTGGCTTTTCTGTCAATGGACTTGCCGTTTGATTCCATGTCATACTGTTGGATTTGGTAACAAAAATAAAAAAGGGCGCTTGAATAGGGAATAATTGCAATGGAAGGGTATTTCAAAAAATTGCGGTTCCAAATGCCAAGAAGTGCGGCTAAAAGAGGCAGATTATTTTTCATATCCTTTAAAAGAGCATTTTTATCCATATCATGAGCTCCTTCTAAAAGCTTCATATAGACATCAGTGCCGCAGGCAAAAGAAAGCGCTGCTCCCCCGACCATGGAAGTCGGAGAAAATCTTCCTCCCACAAAATCCCAGATATAAAAGACTTCTAAATAGTTATTATTATTGTCCATAGGAGATCCTTTGGCGGTAACAGCTATAAGATGCTCTTTGGGATCGAGGCCTTTTTTATGAAGCTCTTTTTTTATGAACTCTTCATTGGTAATTGTTTCAAGGGTTGTTCCGGATTTGGAAACACTGACAACAAGCGTCTTGGAGAGGTCCACATTTCTAAGAGTTTGAACCAGATCATCCGGATCTACGTTGGAGACAAAATGAACATTGCGATTTTTTTTTCTATAAACATTTAAAGCCTGATTCATCGCATGGGGCCCTAAAATTGAACCTCCAATGCCTATTTGAATAAGATCAGTAAATTTTCCTTCCCTGTCAATGCGGTCTATGAATTTTTTAAGCTTCTCTATTTCTTTATAGGCCAAGTTGCTGGCTTCGATAGCGTTTTTTTCTTTTCTTCTATCTTTAAAACAATCTCTGAGCGCTGTGTGAAGAACCATCCGGTTATCGCTTTCATGGCCTTCAATATAATTTATTACCTCACCTCCCTGCATGGCATCCATTTTATCAAGAGCTTTTGCATCACTTGCAAGTTCAAATAAATTATTTAAAATTTCTTTATCTATTTTTTCAAGGCCATAGAAAAATTTAAAGCCGCAATTTTGGGAAATAAACTCTGAAATTCTTTGGGTTGATATTTTTTCGGAAGTCAGATCAATGTTTTTTTTTGCAAGCTCTTGTAATTTTTTATAGCTTTTGAGATTCTGAAATTCATCCATTTTCTACACCTATTTTTTTAAAATATAACATGTCACAGTCAGCGGCGTTTAGACAAGAACTTTTTTCGTAAATAAATTTTAATTCTTTTATAATTGCCCAAAAAGCAAATAATTTAGTAAATTATTACTTACTTTTACGGGGCATAGCGCAGTTTGGCTAGCGCGGCTGGTTTGGGACCAGTAGGTCGGGGGTTCAAATCCCTCTGCCCCGATCCTCTTACATTTCTATAATTTTTGATTTTGCCACTGCATATATTTGATCTGAAGCCCTTTTTTCACCCAAAGATCTTTAAAATAAGAATCCCCATAGTCTGGAAAATCACAGGTAAAATATGGCTTTTCATATGACGAGCGCCACTGTTTTTCTTTTGAAACTACTTTTATTATCCACTCGGTGGCTTTATCATCATCAGTAACAAAAGTTGCATTTCCCATAGGTTTAATTACCCTTGAAAGCTCTTCCATAAAAGGTGTATTGACCAGTCTATTTTTTATATGACAGTTTTTTGGCCACGGGTCTGGAAAATTTATAAAAATTGAGGAGATGGAGTTTTCTTTCAAATAATATTTTGTAAAAATCAAGCCTTCGCCGTAAACAACAAAAAGATTATTGAGATTCATATTGTGCTTTTTTACCCAGATCTTTCTGGATCTATCAAAGCGCTTTTCCACCCCTACCCAGTTAATATTTGGGTTTTGTCTTGCCTTTTCTAAAATCCACTGGCCGTTTCCGCTGCAGTATTCAACACAGACATCATTGTTATTATTAAAAATTTGAGGGTCGCTAAAAGAAGGCGGGTTCCACTTGTCGTGTAAAGAATAATTTGAAGGGACGACTAAAAACCCTTCGACTATACAAGGTTTTCGTTCTTCATAAGACGGAATTTTTAAATCTGCTGGCTTTTTCATCTAAAAAATTATAATTTGTATTGATATATTTGCAATATATGATTTTCTTACTTGAATAATTCTATTTTAAATTGGTATTTTCAGAAATGAAAATACAAAATAAGGAACACAAACCGATGAAACATGTAAAATTTGTTTTGATTGTTTTAATCTTGGCGCTTTCTTCCACTCTAGTTTACTCGCAAAAAAAAGCCCCGCCCCAAAATAAAGAAATTGTTCTTAACGATACTTTAAGCAAATTAAAAGAAGATCTTACCAAAGAACAGGCAATAATAAAAAAACCAATAAAGCCCAACATAAAATCAAACGCTTTAAATTTAAAAGAAGTTTTTCTGGCATCCCCTATTATTTATTCCATTTTATTACTCATGAACATCTGCTCATCAGTTATTCTCCTCTACACTTTTTTAACCTTTAAACCAAAAGATTTGATTCCAAAAGATACATTTGAAGAAATTAGAAGCCGTCTTGTAAAAGAAGACTTTGACGGAGCTCTTTCCTTCTGCGAAAACAAAAATGATTTACTTGCAAAAATGATAACTTCCGGAATCAACGCACGCAAACATGGCGCCCAATTTATGATGGACACCATAAAATCCGAAGGCAGAAGGGCCACCCAAAGCTTTTGGCATAGAGTGGGTATTTTAAATGACATAGTAGTTGTAGCTCCAATGCTTGGACTGCTTGGAACCGTCATCGGCATGTTTTATGCTTTTTATGACATTAACCGCTCTATAGAAAGCTTGACAGCCCTTTTCGACGGCCTGGGGATAGCTGTTGGAACTACAGTAGCCGGCTTGATTGTAGCTATTATTGCTATGGGCTTTCATGCGATCTTAAAATACCGAATGATCAAAACTTTGCAGGTTGTTGAAAACAACGCAGTATCTCTTGCAAGTTTAATCACAACAAAGGAAGGTTATGAACCTAATACCAGAAAATAATTTAAAGCCTTCTCTTGGCCTTAACTTAGCTCCGATGATTGATTTTTTATTTCTTATGCTGTCGATGTTTGCAACCCTTGCTGTGACAAGGGCAACTCTTTTCGACACACAGCTGGACCTAGTAAAGCTGAAGAAAGAGCCCAATGCCCAAATGGTCTATACAAAAGATGAAATTGCTCAAATCAATTTGAGCATTTCAAAAAAAGGATCTTATAAATGGATCACTGAAATTCAGGACTATCCTATGGAAACCGTTGAAAAGATCCAGAATGAAATTTTCCACCATTACAATATTGGAGCTCTTCCTAAAGATAAAACTAAAACTCAGGTGCTTCTGCATATCGATCGAAAAGCTCCATGGGAGCCGATAGCAAAACTTATTTTTGCAGTCAGGGAAACGGGATTCGAAGCTTTGCCGATATATAAGCCTGAAGATGGATCAAAATAAGAATTAAAAAATAATTTTTGTTTTCTTTTATCTGCGTTTATTTTTTAGGTAGCAAAACGAGCTTTTAGAGATCGTAAAAATAAGAGCTGCACCTTCATTGAAAAATACTATTTGCGATATAGTTTTTTTATATAGTTTACTTCTTTTTTTTATTTTTTTTCAAAAAAAATTTATCTAGTAAGTCCTTCTCTCCTCCCCCAAAAAAATTCCGATGAACACTAAAAATTTATTGCAATTTACTATCTTTATAAACATCATGCTAAGAAAATTTAAAAAAAGGTGATGAAAATGAGTTCAATAAATGAAATTTCTATTCCAGCAGAAAAAACATTTATCCCAGGTAACTTGGGAGATCTGCAAGTCAAATATAGAGATCTGACTTTTTTTGTAACCAATAAAGACAAACAAGAATTTGAGATTCAAGCTGGAGATGTTTCGAAAGAATTAAGAAGTCTTTCGCCTGAGTTGCTATCACAATGTCTTAAAACCAGTTATCTTGCTTTAAGTAAAATAGGCGATGATTATTCTATTACTCTTCAGCACATATTAAAAGGCGGAGGATGGGTATCTGGGATGATTGCAAATGGAGTCTCTAAAGTAGTAGGAGCGGTGATCACGGGTTGTGCTGCGGGAGCTATGGCATTTGCTACAGTAACACTTGCTCCATTGCCATTAATAGGACCAGCTGCAATTATTGGTGGAGGAACATCAACTGTTGTTATTGCAGTAGGAGGGACTAGGTTGACTGATACGGCTAGTAAAACAATAGGAAATTTTTTTGATTCTGTTTCCTTTCTTCCATAAGAAACTTGAGGAAATACTCTTTTTTTAAAAAAATTAGCGGGCGAAAATTTTAAAAGGCATTAGTTTTATGCAATTTTTAAAAACCTTTCTTGACCAAAAAGAATAAAAAATATTAAATTCATGTATTCTTACTTGTGCCCAGGTGGTGAAATTGGCAGACACGCCAGACTTAGGATCTGGTGCCTTCGGGTGTGTAGGTTCGAGTCCTATCCTGGGCATATTTTCTTTTTATTCTTATAAAAAAAGCTCCTTTTCTATTTCAAAAGCATGAATTGTTTTTTCTGAGCCAACTTTAAAATTAATTATCTATACAGGATTTGATAAGCTCCGATTTTTGATTTTCTTATATATAATTAATAATTAAGAAATTTAATTAATAATTATATATTTTTTTTATTTAATTAAAAAAAACTGAAACAAACTAGCTTTTTTATTAATATTAATGATATAATATTTACATATTTAATTAATTTTTAAACAAAAAGGATATTATGTCCAATATATCAAATAATTTAATATTATCAGGCGAAAAAGCTTTTTATAATAGTAATAATTACACCCAAAATACAGAAAGAGAACTCTCATTTAAAGCCTCCCCAGTCACCGTCTACTCATGTAAATTAGAAAATAGAATTTTTAGAATTGTGAAAGAAATTTTTTCCTACATTTTTCTCCCAATTATTGTCTATCGCGGATTACATGCCTTAATCGGCAGAATGATTATTCAAAAATCCAATAATCGTAAAATTGATTTAAAAGAGATTGAAGCTAATAACTGGAAAATAAAACTTATCACAATGGAAGTCGATGGCATTAAATTTCAAGCTGTCATCATGGGCAAGCCAAATACTTTCAATAATGGTAGATGGACCCTACATTCAGGAGGAATTAAGGAAACAATTCACTCCACACTAAATTATGATCTATTTAGAGAGAAATTTTTAAAAAAATTAAATTCTAATGCAATTCTGTTCAATGCACCGGATGTTTTAATGGGCGCATCTCCAAATAGGTCTGCATATATTAAAGCTTATAAAGCAATGCTGCAATTCTTAGAAGATAAGATACAGGCTAAAGAAATTATCTTGGACGGTTATTCTTTAGGCGGCGGGATACAAGGTGAGGGATTAGACGGCCATGTGTTTAAAAAAAATGTAAAATACGTTTGTATTAAAAACAGAACCTTCTCCTGTTTACAATCCGCAGTAAAAGAAAAAACCAGGTGGAGATTTTTAGGCTTTTTAATATATCTTTTCGGTTGGAATATAGATACAGCAAGCTCTTCAAAAAAACTAAAACAGAAAGAAATAATAATTCAGGCTTCATATGCTCAATCTTCCGAGCTAAATTCTTCATTAACATTACGGCAGCTTAAAAATGATGGCGTTATCACCCCAAAATCTTCCCTTGCCGCCTCTTTAAATAAAGACAAGAATAAAACCTTTTTCGCTTTAAACAACAAACACAAGCATTCTAGCTCACTAAGCGACAATGAAATTTCATCGTTAACAAAATTGGTTAATAAGTTATTACTTCAACAGGAAACTGCTTAATCGGAAGAATTGGAAAATAATCAACGGTAAAATTTTTGCTTAAGCTTATTTTTAAGTTTTGAGATACTGCTCTCAAACTTAATTTTAAAAAATGCCTGTAGGAAAAATATGTTACCAACACATAGAAAGCCAACTTTACCAGGAAAAATTTTGCTAGAAGAGTTTTTGATTCCACTTGGAATTACCCAAACAGGATTTGCTCAGCATTTAGGAGGGTCATGGACGCAACCAAAGTTGAGCGCCATTATTTGCGGCAAGCGTTCAATCACAGAAGAAATTTCTCTAGATTTTGCTGATGCTCTGGGAACATCTCCTGAATTCTGGATCGGCCTTCAAACAGATATCCACTTATTTGAGGCTAAACAAAAACACAACAAGATTTTACCTATTAGGCGCCCAGGAATAAGAAAAAAAATTAAAGCAAAATCTTAAAATTCTGAAATTAAAATTCGTTTCCCCTTTAAAGCCACCTCTTAATTAAAAAATGCCTTTATAAAAATAAAGGCATTGAATTTTTCTTAAATGAAAAATATTAAGCAAGAGCCCTATAAAAATGACTGAAGGTATTAGTCGCAAAATCTCTGGCTCGCTCTAAAGCTCCTCTCAAACCGAGTAAATTAGCTACATCTCCAACAATTAGAATTGCATCAAAAGAAATTTCGCCAACATTTCGAATAATATGAAAAGTAGAATAAATAGCTGCTTTTGTTAAATATTGACATCCGGTTGGATATTTGATCTGAATTCCTGTTAAAACATAAAGGACAATTTTTGCAATAACCAAAGCAGAAGTAACAATAGCACCGGCTCCGGATAATGCCGCAGCTCCTAAATTAAGAGGAATGCACAATACGCTCAAAGCCTTATGTTCAAACCATACAGACAATGATCTTTCTTCAGCGCGAAGCTCTAATCTTTTGTTATTTAAATATTCAACGCCCGGAAGTGTTTTCATAGGTTCATCATTTCTGTATTCCTCAGGATATACAACTTCTGAGGAATTGAAAAGTCTATATAAATATTCGAAAGCAACTTCTTCAACGTTTTTTAAAATATGATAAAAAGAATCTAAAGCAGCATCAACAAAGTACCAAAATTTTGTGGAAAAATGACACTCATGTCCTGAAAAAATCCAAACTGATATTTTAAAGGCAGCAAGCAGGCATGAGGCTCCCATGCCAGCCATACCGGCAGCCACGGCTACTGTATTCACAGGAAGCGATATTACGGTAATAATCTTATGGGAAAACCAAGCTGTTGCTGAAGATAGAGTGTCAACTTCACTGGAAGTATCTCTATAATTTGTATCATAGCAATCAACCCTATATTGATTTATCTCATTAACGATAGGAAAACTGGACATATTTTTTGCTCCTTAAAAGTTAAAATTTTATCAAAAGATAATAAATAAAATTTTAAATAAAAAACAATATGAATAATTGCTTAGAAAAAACAGCAGCTTTCTTATTTTTAAAAATCCATATTTTCAGAATTGTATAAGAAAAAATTATATTAATTTTCCATTGCTTCTTTCATCTTATCTACTATTTCCTGCATTTTCTCAGCCTTGATAGGCTTTTGAATGCTTGCAATGTACATGTTCCAGAAAAATTTTAAAAAAGAGCTATCTTTTGCAATACGCGGAATATAATGAAAGTGCACATGGGGAACAGTCTGTCCCGCTTCAATCCCGTTTTTTTGAAGGATAAGATATGAAGACGTATCAAACACTTTCATGGCAGCCATGTTGACCTTTTTTATGACTCTACCTATATGGATGAACTCTTCGTCAGACAGCTTTTCAAAACGATCGATATGCCTTTTTGGAATAATAAGGCAGTGGCCGGGCAGAACCGGCTTATGGGTGTATAAAGCAACTACAAGGTCATCTTCATAAAATTTTTGAGCTATGAGGACATTAGAATTACAAAAAGCGCAATAATCCTTTGGTGAATCAGAATGGGAGCCTGAATAAAAACAGAATATTCCTACAAAGACGCCAAGTACCACTAGCAGTAAATAAAATAATTTTTTACGCATCCTTCCACCTATTATTTATTTTAGAAGAATTTTATCAGCATCTGCCAAAAATCCATAGTTATTTTTATTAATAAGAAAAAGAAGGGAAAGATGAAAAGAAACGCTTTCTTTTTATATAATAAGGCTGCTTGGTAAAGCCCAAATTCTTGAGCAATAAATAAGCCTTTTCAAAATCTCTGGTTAAATTCTCGAAAAGATGGGCGTCAGCGCTTACAATAACAGGAATATCTCTGCTCCTGCATCCTTTCAGTAATTCGACGGACGGATATTGCTGTTGGCAAGGCCTGTACCATCCTGAGGTGTTTAGCTCAACGCACATATCAGCCTCAGAAATCGCATCTAGTGCCAGATCAATTTCTTTAGAAAGGTCGCAATCGGGACAAAGGCCATATTCTTTTGTAAGATCCATATGACCAACAATATCAAAAACTCTGGTTTTGGCCATTTGGCGAATAAGCTCCCAGTAATTTCTCGTTAATTCATTAAATTCATTCTGAGACACATTTTCTTTTTTGAAATCTACCTGTTTGTCGCCTACAAAATGTACAGATCCGATGATATAATCAAAGGGCCTCGAGGCAACTATCTTTTTAAGCTCATCAACAGTCTCCGGAAAAAAATCAGCTTCAAGACCTAATTTCACAGGAAAATTTTTGGAAAATTTTTCAACTTCTAAAATATACGGATCCAAATTTTCCAAAGGCATGGACCATTTAAGTTCTTTTTGGTAGGGAGATAAAGTTAGATGGTCCGAAATGCCGACTTCATCAAGATTTAGTTTTTTGGCTTGCGATACAATCTCTAGAAGAGTTGATTTTCCATCGCTCCATTTGGAATGCACATGATAGGAAAGTAACATATAAATATCCTCAAAAAAGCTATTTTATCTTAGAAAATAAAAAAAACAAAACATTTAAAAATTGCTTTATTAAAAATATTTATTATGAATACTTTTATATAAAAAAAGGACCAATTGTTATGGAACAAAGTAAGAAAAAAATCACTCCACTCATGCTTGCCATGATAACTTTAGCGATAATAGTCACATTAAGGGGACTTCCCTTTTTAGCAAAATACGGTCTCTCCTCTATCTTCTTTTATTTATTTTCGGCATTGTTCTTCCTTCTTCCAGTGTCTTTGATTGCCGCCGAACTGGCTACAGCCTGGCCAGAAAAAGGCGGGGTTTTTCTCTGGGTATCAAAAGCATTTGGAGATAAGTGGGGCTTCATGGCCACTTTTTTACAATGGATCCCTATTGTCATCTGGTACCCTACGGCGTTAAGTTTTATCGCAGCTGCCATTTCTTATCTTTTCAATCCAACTTTAGCAGAGAATAAATTTTATGCCCTTGCCATGACTTTAGTAATTTACTGGGGAGCAACATTATTAAATTTCAAAGGTTTAAAAACATCGGGATGGATAAGCTCATTTTGTGTTTTATTTGGAACTCTCCTACCTGCCGCCATTATTATTTTCTGCGCTGCCATCTTTTTAATTAATGGACATCCTTCCGAGATCAGCCTTTCGATAAAAAATATCATTCCAGATTTAAGCAACATGCAAAACATTGTCTTTTTAGCAGGAATATTTTTAGTTTTTGCCGGCATGGAGATCTCAGCTGTGCATGTGAACGATGTGGAAAATCCTCAAAAAGGTTATCCGAAAGCCATCTTTCTCTCTTTTTTCATTATCCTAACAGTCTGTATTTTAGGAACTCTTTCTATTGCAATAGTTGTTCCTAAAGATGAAATCAGCCTTGTTGCCGGAGTACTGCAGGCCTTCAAGACATTCTTTACAATTTTCAATATTCCATTTTTTACTCTTCTAATGGCCCTTCTGATCTCCCTTGGTGCAATAGGACAGGTTCTTGCTTTAATAATCGGCCCGACAAAAGCAATGCTGGCCTCTGCCCAAAGAGGCGACCTGCCTCCATTTTTTAAAAAGGTCAATGAGAAAAATATTCCTACAAACATTCTTTTGACCCAGGGGGTAATTGTTACCCTGATCTCTGTAGTCTTTCTCTTTATGCCGACTGTCAGCAGCTCATTTTGGATGCTTTCTGTGTTGACCATTCAGCTATATCTGATCATGTATATGCTGTTTTATGCGGCAGCTGTTCGCCTGCGATATAAATATCCAAAGCAAAAAAGAATATTCAGAGTTCCCGGAAAAAATTATGGCATGTGGATTGCATCAACAGTCGGTCTAGTTGCTGCAGTTTTTGTCTTCTTTCTAAGCTTTGTTCCGCCTTTAGACTTGCCGAAAACCTCAATACCGTTTTTTATTGGCTTTTTAATTTTTGGAATTATTCTTTTTACTTTAATTCCTTTAATTATTTACTCACTAAAAAGTAGATGGCAGAAATAGAATTATTTTATTGATTTTATAGGTCAGATTGAATTTTTAAAACTTTAAGTTTGAGTTTTAAAATTCTTCTGACCGATTCGTCCAAGCGGTTCAAAGAAATCGCTCCCTCTTCAACTTCGGATCTAAAGCTTTTTAAAACTCTTTCGATTATTTCATAATCCTGATCCTCAGTTGTTTTAAAATCCGCCCATTCAAGCTTAGAGACAATCATGCAGTCGCATCCGGCAAGAAATACTTTGATAGCAGTTTTTGAAAGACTTTCCACAGCCTCGTCAAAAGTTGCCTGATTTGGAGTTACTCCTCTCATAGCTAAAGAATCACTGATGATCACACCCTTAAATTTCAGCTCATTTCTTAAAAAGTCGGTCAGCACTATATTAGAGAGGCTGGCGCAGGTTTGATCAAGGCAGGAAAAAACAATATGTCCTGTCATTATGCAGTCAGTCTCATCTTTTAAAAGTATGAACGGCAATAGATCGGTTTTGAGAGCTTCGGCTAAAGGCTTGTCAACTTTAGCAAGACCAAAATGAGAATTTATTTTGGCGTCTCCATGTCCCGGAAAATGCTTGATCGTAGATAATACTCCCCCATCATGAAGGCCTTTGATCATTTCTTTTGCATATAAGACAACAGTATTGGGATCTTTTCCATAAGAGCGGGGAGATAAAAAATAATTTTCATCCGGGCAGACATCAACAACCGGAGCAAAATCTAAATTAAGTCCGGCTTTTTTCATTTCTTGTCCGATGGTTTTTCCCATGCCGTAGGCATAGGAGGGATCTTTTTTTGCAACATCCCTATTTCCCGGAAAAACCGTAAAACCATCTGACAAAGAATTAAAATTAATTCCCAGCCTGGAAACTTTTCCGCCTTCCTGATCGATGGCAATGATCGGCAAAATACCGGTTTTTTCTAAGACGCAGGATTTAATGTCGGAAGAGAGTTTCTTCACCTGAGAAAAAGATTGGAGCTTATTTGACCATGCAAAATATAAAAAGTTTCCAACATGGGTTTTATCGATAAATTTTTGAGCCTTTTCATCCAGGACATCTCCATAAATCAGGCTTATAAAAACCTGTCCTATTTTATCCTGCAGGGTCATTGAGTGAATAAAATTATCCAGTTCTTTCTCTGTCCAGTTTTGATTTAATCTATTTTCAGAAATTTTATTCTCAATACCCTCTATACTAATAAAAGAAACGATAAAAAATAATAAAGCCCAGAATTTTTTCATAAATTTTTCCTGTTTTTTTCTCACTTAGGCACAAATTCCAAAACAGATAAAAATATCTGATATAGGCTATATTCACAAAGATTTTTTAAAAATTTAACTAAGGTTTTTTATGAAACTAAACTTAAAATTTTTATTTTTTTTTCTTATTTGCTCTAAACTTGTATCTGCAAATAATTTGTCGGAATTTGTAGGTTTGGAATCAGACAGATTTTTTTCTGAATATGTTCAAACTTTAAAAAATCTAGATGTAGAAAATCATCCTTTAATTATTTCTTTTTCCGCTACTCCTGGTATGGGAAAAACCACTTTGGCTAAAATTTTAGAAGAAAAATTTCAGGCTATAAGAATTAGCAGCGATGACGTTAGAAAACTTTAAAAAAAACACGGTCTTTATCCTAAAATAGCCACCACTAAAATAGATATTGTTTTTTTGGAAAGCTTTGTCTCTTATGCAGTGGATCATTTAAGAAAAATATCCCAAAATAACATGATTATTCTAGACAAAAGTATAGACCGTGACTATGAAGTTATTGCAAATATAGCTAAAGAAAAAAACTATCCTTTTTTTGTTATTAGACTAGAGCTTGCAAAAGATATGACTATTGAAAGAATTAAAAACAGAAGTAATGACTTTGAAAATTATTTAAAACATTTTAACAAATGGTATAGCGATTATCAGAATTTCGATGTTTCTGTCTGCAGCTATTTTTTAGATACAACCCTTCCTTTTGATGAGACAGGACTGGAAGATATAAGTCAGAAAATAGAGCTTTTATTAAATAAAAATTAAAAGATCATTTTAAATGCAGATTTAAACAATATTTTTCTTTTGAATTTCACCAAAAACATTTAAATATTATTTGCGAAAGAGCCACAAAAATAAGTTCAGTATAAGGGTTAACAGAATGCTGATCAGAATAGATGAGACAATTGGAAAATATACCGAATGTTTTTCTTTTTGAATAAAAACATCTCCCGGAAGTTTGCCAAAAGATATTCCAATTTTTGATCCCAAATAGAAAATAAGGCCGACAAGAACAAACAATAAGCCCAAAGAAAGAAAAATTTTTGCAAAGTTCATGTTTTGATATTAGTGTTTAAATGTTTTTAATTTTCCAAAAGATTTTTTCCAAAAAAAACTGGCAAAAAAGCTAAGCCAAATCCCTAAAAGAACCATCGCAAAAAAAGAGCTGTATCCATGCATTTTCTCAAATCTAAAGGCGAAAAGCAATGCAATACCCCCTATTCCGAACCAAACAAATGTTGTCCTTAAAAATTCTTCTAGAAAAGTGGAAGGTGGCAAAAGAAAAGCCTTGAATTTTTTACTTAAGATTAATCCGATAGTTACAGATAAAGATGCGATCGAGATAGCTTTTACAATAGAAGTGTACAAGGTTAGCAGCATAACTGAAGAAAAAGCAAAACTAAGTAATAAAATCTGATAGTTTTTAGCTGTCTTTAAATATTTTTCCATCGTAGGAAATAAGTAATAAAAAACCACAAGAAGAAGAGATCCTACAACATAACCTCCAAGTAGATCGGAAAAAAAATGCACTCCTAGATAAACCCTAGAAAGGCTCATCCAAAAAAGAATATTCAAGCCCAATATCCATGCCCATTTTTTATTTTTCCAATAAATAACAAGAAGGCCCAGATAAAGCATGGCGCTTTGGGCCGCCCCGCTTGGCAGGCCGAATCCTTTTACAAATACTACTTCTACCGACGGGTCTAAATCATACGGCCTTGGCTGGTGAAAAATCGTTTTAAAAAAAGCGTTGAAATAAAAATTTAAGAATAAAATATATAAAAGTCTTACGCCCCATTTCCAGTTTTTCATCCAAACAATTGGGATAAGAAAAAAAATAAAATACCCGGTATCGAATAAATTAATGAATTTAAAAATTTCATCTAACACCGGAGTTCTGATCTGTTGTAGTATTTTTATTAAATGCAGCTCGAAAAAATGAAGTGATTCCATAAGATATTTATTATTTTCTGAATTTTCTCTTTAAAAAAAAGGTAGCATTTCTTAATTTAAAAAAAAATTTAAATAGTATGAAGATAGCAGTAATTTCACGACAGGGACTAGGCGACGGACTTTTAATGATGATATGCGCATATCATTTTAAAAAAGCAAACGCTGACGTTACTTTTTATCATAGATTATTTCACGAGCTCTCTCATTTTTTCCCGGGATATGAATTTAAAGATTTGTCCGTGGAAGAGAACTTTTCATCCTTCGATCTTATTCTGCTCGAATATTATAAAAGCCCTCATGTCGACCGTATTATTGCTAATAGAAAAAATCTAAATTTACATGTCCTCTATCCGACACTGAAAAAGAAAGACCGTCAAATCCTAACTGAGAACGATTTGATCTTTGATGGTAAAAAATCCTTAGCGGAAAATTTAGTTATAGCTCTAGAAAAAATATTACACAAATCCAATCTTGAAAAAACAAACGGTATGGTTTTTCCCAAAAACATCCAGTATCAAAAATTCAAAAAACGGGTCATACTGCAGCCTACAAGCACTGATAAATTTAAGAACTGGAGAAAAAAAAGGTTTTTAAAGCTCTATCACATGCTTGAAAAAAAAGGACTCGAGCCCTGCTTATGCCTGGCACCTCACGAAAAAATCGAATGGGAGCAGCATAACTTAAAAATTTTTGCCGCTAAAGATTTTCATGAGCTCGCCTCTTTTATTTATGAGTCAAGATGCCTTATTGGAAATGACTCAGGCCCTGCTCATTTAGCCTCAAATCTAAATATCCCCTCGATTGTGCTTGCCTCTAATGCAAGAACAATGAGGCTCTGGAAACCGGATTTTTTCTCAAACTACCTCATAACAGCATCAAGTTTTATTCCAAATTTTTCTTTTTTCAGAATTAGGAATAAATACTGGTCTTATTTTATTTCAGTCTCAAGGGTCTTAAAAAAATTTAATTGTTTGATCACTGAAAAACCTTAATCATTAAATGTTTTAAAATCCTATCGGTAATAAGAAGAAAACTTCAAAGCATTTGTAATTTTTTTCTTTATTAAACAGCTTAGCACTTTTTAAAACCAGGTTTTGGAACTAAGTCATTTCTTGCATATTTTCCTAAAAGAGCAAAAAGAGCGTTCCCGATAAAGATGGCAACAGTTGAGGCAAATAAAATGTTCGATTCAGAATCGTCTCTTGATAAATAACAAGGCAATTCCGTGGCTAAGGCTAATCCCAGCATCCGTCATTTTTCCAACTAAAGAGCCTTTATTAAAACAGTAAGAGGACAACAAACCCAAAGCTAAATCTGCAGATGTAAATCCTGTAATAACTCCTACTATAATAAAAAATTATAATAATACAACAAATTTACTAAAAGTAAATAATATTATAAAAAAAATGATTATAATAAAATAAAAAAAACAACAATAAATATTTTTAATTTTAATATATATCATTATTTTTTGCGCTAATAATTGCTTTAATAAATCAATGTTAGATATAATTATATTAACGCTTTCTAAAAAACAAACTTTGTTAAATAATAAATAAATAATTTATAAATAATTTTTAATATAATAAAAAGGAAGGATTTAATGAGTTTTAGTATAAATTTAACGGATAACCGTTTTTTGCAAGCAAGACATCTATCACAAGCGCAAAATGGGCGCATTATTATGCTCCTTCAAAAACTACCGTATCTCTTTTATGCAGAGTACCAGCCGCTCTTCTTAAAAATAATGCAGCTTCAGCAGCTCTAAATAATGCATTAAATAAAAAAGACATCAAAAAAATAGATGAGGACTACTTTCCGAAGGAAAGCGCCGAACCGAAAGTCAAAAAAAGCTCGGAATATAAAATAGAAGAAGTTTTAGAAACTTCAATAGATAAAAATTCTGTTTCAGCAAAACCAGATACTTCTAAAGCAGCTCATGATAAAGATCTTAAAATTGACTTGTTTGAAAACCACTTTGGTACAATAACACCTGATAAAACTCCTGTTTCAGCAAAATCAGATACTTCTAAAGCATCGCACCGTAAAGATCTTAAAATTAACTTACATGAAAACCATTTTGCTACAATAACATCTGCTGACTTTTATGAAGTTGAAACATCAGAAAACGAGAAATATTAAATAAGATAATCTTAAAGAGAAGACTAAAGAATCCCATAACCCTTATTTTGATTCTTTGCTCTTTTTGAAATACGTTTCCAAAATTTCCGGGATCTGCGCAGGGGTAACTTTGGGATGAATATCATCTCCAATTTTTACAACAGGCGCTAAAGCGCAGGTTCCTATGCATCTGGCTCCTTCCAAAGTAAACAATCCATCGCTGGTCGTCTCTCCAATTTTTATTCCAAGCTCTTCTTGAATTCTCTCCAAGATCTTGTCAGATCCTTTAACATGGCAGGCTGTTCCCAAACAAACAGAAATAACATATTTACCCGGCGGCTTTGTAGAAAAATAGTGATAAAAAGTGGCAACGCCGGATACTTTTGCAGCGGGTATATTCATTAAATAAGCTACTGCCTGGAGCTTTTCTTTTGGGAGATACCCAAGTTTATTTTGCAGCTTATGCAAAACAGCAATAAGGTTGGACTCGCTGTGCGGCTTTTTCATACATTTTTCAATAAATAAAACAATATCCTCGGGAAGCTCTTTTTTACATTTTTTTTCTATCTCTTCTTTTGTTCCTGTAAAAAAACTCATTTTATACCTCTTGGAAATTGTGGTTGATAAGATGTATGCAAAATTTTACGGGCCATATCACTTCCCGGCTCTTTTAAAAATTCCGAATAAATTTTTTGAGCGGCTGGAAGGTCCTTGGAAACACGTCTTTTTTTGTGACTGTCTATGAAATAAAGCGCTTCAGCCCTTTTAGCGAGCAATCTGGAATCTAAAATATCGTAGCCGCCGGGTGGATAGGGCTGTCCCCCTCCTCCTATGCAGCCTCCCGGACAGGCCATAATTTCAATCACATGGAATTCTTTTTCTTTGTTAATAACCTGATTTAATAATTTTTTAGCATTTTCAATACCATTGGCAACACCGATGCTTAAATTAAGATCGCCGATTGTTATGATCTTTTCTCGAAGGCCCTCGACTGCCCTGACCTCTTTAAACTCCACATCTTTTAAGCTTTTTCCGGTGATTACTTCAGCAGCTGTTCTTAAAGCAGCCTCCATTACCCCTCCGGTTGTTCCAAAAATATCTCCGGCCCCGGTAGATTCTCCAAGGGGAGTATCAAAATCCGAATCTTCAAGCATAGTAAAATCTATGCCATAGCTTTTGATCATCCAAATCGCCTCTCTTGTAGTCAAGACGGCATCGGTTATTTTATTTCCATCTATGACATGTTCCTTTCTGTCCATCTCAAATTTTTTTGCAACGCAGGGCATAATAGAAACAACAAAAATATCTTTTGGATCTTTTCCGGTTTTCTGAGCATAGTAGGTTTTAATTAAAGCAGACAGCATGCTCATGGGAGAGCGGCAGCTTGACGCATAAGGAATTAACTCAGGATAAAATTTTTCCATAAAATTTATCCAGCCTGGAGAGCATGAAGTGATTAAAGGCAGTTTTTGATTCTGCTTGATCCTGGAAATAAGCTCTTTCGACTCTTCTATGATTGTTAAATCCGCTCCTAAATTTGTATCAAAAACTGCATCAAAACCCAGCTTTTTCAAAGCTGTGATCATTTTTCCGGTGCATGGCGTGCCGGGAGGATATCCAAACCCTTCGCCAATAGTTGCTCTGATGGAAGGCGCTGTCTGAACCACAACAAATTTTTTAGGATCGGCAAGAGCTTTCCAAACTTTCGGGGTATGATTTTTTTCTAAAAAGGCAGCAGTTGGGCAGACGTTGATGCATTGGCCGCATTGGATGCAAACAGAATCGTCCATGTTAGCTCCAAAAGCTGGAGTGACAACTGTATCAAAACCGCGATACTGCTGAGAGAGATTATAAACGCCCTGAATTTCTTTGCACACCCTCACACAGCGCCCGCAGAGGATGCATTTCTCTGCATCTCTGATTACTGATTTGCCTGATGCTTCAACCGGATGAATCTTTCTTTTTCCTTCAAACCTTCTTTTTCTCACCCCCAGTGAATAAGCAATATTTTGCAGCTCGCAATGGCCGTCCCTTTCGCAAATCTGACACTCTTTAGGGTGATTGTCTAGTATTAATTCGACTATGTCGCGCCTGGCTTCCCGAATTTCAGGAGAATTAGTCTCTATTTCCATCCCATCTTCCACTTTTGTGCTGCAAGACGGCATATAATAGTTAAATTTGCTCACCTTTACAATACATACTCTGCAAGCTCCCGCGATACTTAACTTAGGGTGATAACAAAGCCTCGGTATTTTTATTCCGATCGTTTCGGCTGCCTGCATAATAGAAAAATTTGAAGGGACTTCAATTTCTTTTCCATCAATCTTAATTTTAACCATTTTTTCCATAGGAACCTTTTACCTTAAGATTTATTTACAGCATCAAACTGGCAGACTTCAAAGCAGCGTCCGCATTTGATGCAGCGGCTTTGATCTATCACATGCGGCTTTTTTCGCTCTCCCGCTATACAGTTTACAGGACAGTTGCGGGCGCAAGCAGTGCAGCCGACGCATTTTTCACTATTTATTTCATACGTTATTAAAGCAAGGCATTGTTTTGCAGGACATTTTTTGTCTTTAACATGGGCAATATATTCATCTCTGAAATATTTTAAAGTAGTAAGAACAGGATTTGGGGCCGAACGGCCAAGTCCGCAGAGAGAAGATTTCTGAACAACACGGGCAAGCCTTTCTAAGTTTACAAGATCTTCTTCGGTACCTTTTCCACCTATTATTCTATCTAGGATTTCCAGCATCCTCAATGTACCTTCTCTACAGGGAGTGCACTTTCCGCATGATTCAAATTGTGTGAAACTCATAAAGAAGTGAGCGAGATTGACCATGCAGTCATCCTCATCTAAAACTATTAGTCCGCCGCTGCCCATAATTGAACCAAGTTCGACCAAAGATTCATAATCTACAACAGTATCCATTAATGAAGCTGGAATACAGCCGCCTGCAGGGCCTCCAGTTTGGACAGCCTTTAATTTTTTATCATTCAGAACTCCCCCGCAAATGTCATAAACAAGCTCTTTTAGTGTAATGCCGATCGGTACCTCTACAAGACCTGTGTGTTTTACCTTGCCGCTCACAGCAAAAACTTTAGTTCCGCCGCTTTTGGCAGTGCCTATTTTACTAAATTGTTTTCCACCGACAGAGATAATCACAGGAATATTTGCAAGGGTCTCGACGTTATTTATGATAGTTGGTTTTCCCCAAAGGCCGCAAACCGCAGGAAAAGGAGGTCTAATTCTTGGCTGTCCCCTTCTTCCTTCGATTGAATTAATCAAAGCCGTCTCTTCACCGCAGACAAAAGCTCCGGCTCCAAGTCTTACTTCAAGATCATAATCAAATCCCGAGCCCAAAATATTTTTTCCTAAAAGGCCAATCTTATAACACTCTTCTATTGCATGTTCAATTCTTGTAACAGCAAGAGGATATTCGGCCCTTATGTAAAAAAAACCATTTTTAGCCCCTATTGCAAATCCCGCTATCATCATCCCTTCGATAATTGAAAAAGGATCAGATTCAAGCATGCTGCGGTCCATAAAAGCACCTGGGTCTCCTTCATCGGCATTGCAGATCATATATTTTTCATTCGACCCGGTTTTTATGGCAAACGTCCATTTCGTAGCAGTTGGAAAACCGGCGCCTCCCCTGCCTCTTAGCTTTGCATCCGCGATTTCTTTAACTACAGATTCAGGATCATTTTTTGATAAAACAGCTGCTAGAGATTTAAATCCGCTATACTTGAAATACTCATAAATGCTTTCGGGGTCTAAAAGACCGGAATTTCTAAGAGCTACCCGGCTTTGGAAGCAGTAAAAAGGAAGTTGTCCGTAAAATTCAAAAAAATCATGAGTAATAGTCTGACTTTCAAGCTGAGCTTGCGCAGCTGTTTTTTTGTGAGAATCCAAGATTCGGCAAGAGCCGTTTAAAAAATACTTTTCAACAGGCTTCCCTTCCAAAATATGGGAGATAAAAATCTCATGAATTTTTTTTCTGTCGACCTGTTTGTATGTAACCGCAGGTTTATTAGCCTCAATAATGCTGACTATCGGCTCTAAACTGCATCTGCCGGTGCAGCCCACCCTTTTTAAATAAATATCGTTCCGCTTCGATGTGGCCAATTCTTTTTTAAGTTCATCTAAAACATCTTCCGCTCCGGCAGCATGCTCGCATGTAGCAGATCCCACTTGAATTTGTATCTTGTTTGTCTCAATTTTCTTAAGTTCCATTAAAGCTTTTTCATACAAAAGCTTATAATTTTTTTCTGATAAATTATCCATGCTACCTCTGGATTCAACCATAGGTATTCTAATATCATAATATTTTTTTTGAACCTAGAAATAAAAGAGCGGATATTAAAAAAAGAATTGAATGTTTTTTTAAGAAATTATTTTTTTTGATTTTTAAAACAGTCTTTGCAATTTTTCCCGCAGCATCCATCGCAGCCTTTCTTTTTAAAAAAAGAAAGCGAAATCAAAAAAACAGCAAGGGCAAAAATGATAATAAGAATAAAAGTTTCCATCAAAAAAATATCCTCCCAATCTGAAAAAATGTGAATGTCAATAAATATGCAAAAAAAGTAAGTGCAAAAAATTGAAAAACTGCAAAGAAGAGCGATGCTTCTTTTCTAGCCATTGCAAAAGTGGCAATACAAGGAGCGCTGATCAATAAAAAAAGCAACACTGAAAAGCCTGTAAGCTGCGAGTAATTACTTTTAAGGCTCTCCTGGAGGGAAATGTTATCTGCAAAAAGAATTCCTAGCTGACTTATGAAAAGCTCCTTAGCAGCCAGCGAACTCAAAAGAGCCAGATCGATTCTAAAATCAAATCCTAAAGGTTTAAAGGCAGGCTCGATAAATTTTCCAATTTTTCCAAGGTATGAATAAGAAAGTTCTTTTTGGCTTTTTTCTGATTTTAGTTTTTTAACTTCTTCATTAAAGTTTTTTTGCAAATTTTTTATTTCAGGGTTTTTTAAATCCAGCTCAAAATTTTTAAGATACTTTTGTTTGTCGCTCTGAAGTTTAAACTCATTTAAAAATATAGGAGCCAATTGACTCTGCATTTCTTTTTGATTTACGCTAAATTTTTCCTCATAGTCTTTTTTTGCATCATGGTCGACCGGAAATTTGGATAAAAACCAAAGTATGATGCAAACGCCTAAAATAAATGTCGCGGCTTTTTTGACAAAAATACTTAATTTGTCCCAGGCATTTAGAAAAATAAGTTTAAAAGATGGAACTTGAAATGGAGGCATTTCCATGATGAATGGAATATTTTCTCCCTTGAAAATAGTTTTCCTCAAAACCTTTATAATAACAATCGCCAGTAAAAGACCTATTAGATATAGGGAAAAGAGAACCATTCCTCCCCAAAACGGTGAAAAAAAAGCCGGTATCAAAAGTGCAAATACCGCAAGTTTTGCGCTGCAGGGGAAAAGAGGAAGTACTAAAATAGTTGTCAGCTTATCCCGTTTATTATCTAAAATCCTGCTAGACATTATAGCAGGCACTGTGCAGCCAAAGCCAATGAGCATAGGGATAAAGCTCTTGCCGTGAAGCCCAATTTTATGCATCACATTGTCCATCACATAAGCGGCCCTTGCCATATAGCCGCTTTCTTCCAAAATTGAAATGGCGATAAATAATAAAAGTATATTTGGAAAGAAAATAATCACTGATCCTACGCCAGATAAAATACCGTCGACCAATAAAGAAGAAAGCATAGAATCGGTATTCCAAAAAGAGGAAATGGCAAAGGTAAGTTTATTAAAAATATTTTGTAAAAAATGCGTTGGATAAGATCCCAAGGAAAAAGTCATTTGAAACATCAGGAACATGACTATTAAAAAAATAGGCATACCCAAATATTTATTAGTGACGACTCTGTCAATCTTATCTGAAACTGTCTGTCTGTCATCAAAAGACCGCTTTACAACTTCTTTGCTTAAGCGGCTAATAAACCTCTGTCTCTCTTCAGTAACATTTTCTGTAAAAAGTTTTTTTTCTAATGTATCGATCAAAGATAAGGTTTGTCCATCCTGCTCTTTTATAACCAAAGGATCCTGTTCCAAAAGCCTTATTGACTTCCATCTTATTTGATTTAAATTTTTATGCTCCAAATGTCTTTTTACTATGTCGATGTTCTTTTCTATATCTTCCGAAAACTTTACAAAAACACCTTTGGATACTTTCCCGTTGACTGCAATAGAAACAATTGCTTTTAAGATCTCGTCTATTCCCTTTCCTTTATTTCCAATGGTCTCAACTATTGCAACCTCTAAAAAAGAGGACAGTTTTTGAAAATGAGTTTCCACTCCCTGGGTTTTTGCAAGATCAATTTTATTACAGACTAGAAGCAAAGGAACTTCAAGCTCCATGAGCTGTGTGGTCAGAAACAAGCTTCTTTCGACATTCGAGCTGTCAATGATATTTACAATTATGTCCGGTTTTTCCTCTAATATGAACTTTCTGGAAACCATTTCATCTTCTGATAAGACATTAAGGTCGTATATCCCGGGAAGGTCTACAATTGAAATGCTGCAATCTTGAAAACTTAAAACACCTTCTTTTTTTTCGACAGTAACGCCCGGATAATTAGCAACCTTATGGCGTGAATTGGTAATTTTATTAAAGATAGTGGTCTTCCCACAGTTTGGATTGCCGGCTAAAGCGACTTTAATTTGTTTTTTCATACAAGGACACTTCAATTTTATTGGCCAGAGATCTTCCCAAGCTTATTCTAGAAGAGTTAATTCCGATGATAAGAGGTCCTGAGAAATCATTTTTCACCACGGTCACAATAGAACCGGGAGAGAGCCCCATTGCAATCAGTTTCATTTTAATTTCTTTTTTATCTTCGATTTGAATTAACTTATAAAAATTTTCCTCTTTGGCCTGAGACAAAATCATTATTGAACTACATTTAAATTAAAGCTTATTTTAAACGTATTATAAATATTAAGCCATCAAAAGCACATTATCAAAAGAACTTAAATAAAATTTTATGCATTTTTTGATAACTTTAAAAAATATTTTCTTAAAAGCACTATCATGTATCTTTAGCCAAACCTCATAGATAAAAGTTTTTTATAAATGTGTAAAATAATTTTTTATTGAAAATTTTTTAAATCCCTTAGAATCTAAGGAAATTTTGTGCATTTCATTGTCTTTATTGAAATGTTTTTTCAGTTGCTCTTGACATACGAGAGCTCTTAATACTTAAGTATTATCCAATTCATTTTCACTTGTGGTATTTTACAGGATGTTTAAAAATGAAAAAAAAAGAGCTTGTTATGCTTCAAAAACAAATAAAAGGCGTTATAGTCCCTTTGGTCACCCCCTACAATTTACAGGATTTGCCCCATCTTATCGACCATGTTATTAATGGTGGAATTTCCAACATATTCATTCTAGGGACAACAGGCGAGGCTCTTAAGCTAAAACAAAAGCAGAAAATAGAAATAATTGAAAAAGCCTCAATTCATATTAACCAAAGAGTTAATCTGTTAATCGGCATCAGCTCCTTTTCTTTAGAAGACACTTTTGAGCTTATGAAAATTTCTCATGACCTTAAAGCAACTAGCGTTATAGCGCCTCTTGTTTTAGGAGACCCAAAAACCATCACTCAAGCTCTTTTAAAGAAGCCCTATGGCAATATTATTCTCTATAACAACCCAAAAATTACAAAAGAAAAATCCATCCTGTCAGACGACATTAAGCCATTTGCTTCAGAAAAAAGAGTTTTGGGGATCAAAGACTCATCGAATGATTTTACCTACTTAGAGGGGCTGATAAAAATTAAAAACGATCATTTTAAAATATATTTTGGAGGCGAAAATTTAAAAGAAGCCTTTACCAGAAAAATCGACGGGATAGTGCCTGGTGATGCCAATGTGGACCCCAAGCTTTTTACTCTACTTTGGAAAATGAGAGAAAAAGGGCCTTGGGATAATTTAAAAAACTTAAGAAAAGAAATTTCTTTGGAGAATGAAAAAAATTACCTACAAGCTTTAAAATCATTGCTAAAAAAAAGAAATCTGATAAGCAGCTCTCTTCTCTTTTAAACAAAAATTTTAAAACATTAACAAACTCAATTTATTTTCATATAAAAAATAAAATCTTAAAAAAAGCAAAAACATTTCAAAAAACCTCAATCAACAACACTTTCTTTTAAAGCCGTCCAAATTTACGATCTTGAAAGACTTCGCTTATGGCATATATATGATGTTTCTAAAAGTTATTCTTTTGCCTCATTTTTTCCTTCCTTCTAAAAGATCATAATTTTTTAGTTCCGAGACTACTTATCAAATAATAAAATTTGACTTTTTAGCTCAATAAACTTTATAGCAAAAATTAAGAGATATATTTAAAAACTCATAATTTGAGGAAAAATGAAAAAACTTATTCTTTTGCTTTGTGTTTTCAATATTGCCTTTAGTGCAACAACCCAAAAAAACCTTAAAAAGTATGAAAAAGGATACCGTTATGAAAAAGAAGGCTGGATCTATGTTCATATTGAAGGAGCTCCCTATGAACGAGGATTTCAATACGGTTTTCTAGTTGCAGATGAATATAAAAAAGCTATGAAAGTCTATCAAGACATGACATATCAGACAACCGGCATGGACTATTCTTTTTTTGTAAATCAGGCAGCTTTAATGCAAAAGAACAAAATTCCTAAAGAGCTGCTAGATGAAATGCAGGGCATGGCGGACGGCTTAACAAAAGCAGGTGTTAAAGCTAGCGTTGATGATCTCATCGGATGGAACGCATATCCCGAGATGGTAAGCAACTGGTGGCCAAAAGCCATGGATAAATTCGCTCCGTTAGCTCCGAAAGGCAATACTCCTAAAATTTCAAAATGCAGCGCCTTTATTGCGACCGGAAAAGCTACAAAAGATGGGAAAATTGTAATTGCCCATACTACCTTTGATAATTTTTGGAACGCACAGTTTGACAATATTATTTTGGACCTTTTGCCTGAAAATGGCTTTAGGATCATGATGCAGTCGCAGCCGCTTTTTTTATCCAGCATGGAAGATTTTTTCGTCCTCTCTTCCGGCATTGTCGGGGTCGAAACTACAATTGGAAATTTTAATGGCTATGACGAGAACAAGACTCCTGAATATGTAAGAGCCCGCATGGCAATGCAATATGGTAAAAGCATCGATCACTTTATAGAGCTTTTAAATAAAGAAAATAATGGAGGTGTCGCAGCAACATGGTTAATCGGCGATACCAACACGAATGAAATAGCAGAGTTCGAGCAGGGGCTTTTATTTCAAAAAGTAAATAAAAAAAAGAATGGTTACTTTTTTGGAAACAATCTTGCGAACGATCCTAAAATTAGAAATTTGGAATGTTCCGACGAAGGATACAGCGATATTCGGCTAAGCGGGGCCAGAAGGGTTAGATGGATGGAGCTTTTAGAGAAAAATTACGGGTTAATTGACGCTGAAGTAGCCAAACAAATGATAAGCGACCATTTTGATGTTTATACAAAAAAAGAAAAGGCGTCTACCAGGACTATTTGTGCACATGGAGATGAAGATCCCGGACTTCTTTCAAAAGCCGTTCCATTCAACCCCAAAGGGTCTTTAGATGCTAAAGTAACCACTTCCGACATGGCAAAAAAGATGACTTTTTTAGCACGTTACGGCCGGGCTTGCGGCTCTTCATTTGATTCTTCGAGTTTTTTAAAAGAGCATATGCAATGGGACTGGCAGAAAAAAGCACTTGAAAGCAGGCCTTCCAGACCTTGGGTTACCTTTTCAAATGAATAAACATTCTTTTTTAAAAAAAATAAAACACCGTTTTTTTTCAAATTTTTTTTATTTTTCAGAGGGATTTTTTTTAAAATTCCTCTCCAAAAATTAAAAATTTTGAAAATAATGATTATTTTATTATTGATAAAAATAGAAAATACATTATTCTTGTATCTACAATTTTACACACCTCGTTAAGGAGAAATTATATGAAGGGTACAACAAAGTGGTTCAATGACAGTAAAGGATTTGGATTTATTAAGCCAGATGAAGGCGACAAAGATTTATTTGTTCACAGATCAAATATTAATACGCCTAACCACTCGCTAATGGAAGGACAAAGAGTAGAATTCCAAATATCAAAAAGTTCTAAAGGACCTGAAGCGGTTGACGTTACTGTAGTTGACTAAGACATGAAATTCATCAGGTTATTTAATACCATTTCGGTGAATGATGTCCCTCTAGTGGGAGGTAAAAATGCCTCCCTCGGTGAAATGCTTCAAACTCTTAAAAAAAATCACATTTCAGTTCCTGACGGTTTTGCCACTACTGCAGATGCTTATTGGCAATTTATCAAAGAAAATAATCTCGAAGGAATTTTCGTCCTTTTAAAAAAAGTTGATAAAAAAAATCTTTCTTCTATAGCAAGCAAGATTAGAAAAAATATTTTAAAAGCATCTCTTCCCAAAGAGCTAGAAGAAGAAATACTCTCTTCCTATCACAACCTCTCAAAGCACTATAAAGTAAAAGAAGCCGATGTTGCGGTCAGAAGTTCGGCTACAGCCGAAGACCTGCCAAGCGCCAGTTTTGCAGGACAGCATGAATCTTTTTTAAATATAAAAGGTGAAAAAGAACTGCTTGAGGCCTGCGTAAAGTGCTACGCCTCTCTTTTTACCGACAGAGCGATTGTATATAGGATTGAAAAGGGATTTGATCACACTAAAATTGCACTTTCTATCGGAATACAAAAAATGGTCAGGTCCGATAAGGCTGGATCCGGGGTGATCTTTACTCTCGACACTGAATCCGGTTTTAAAGATGTAGTTACAATAAACGCTGGTTTTGGTCTTGGAGAAAATGTTGTTCAGGGCGTTATAATTCCTGACGAATATCAGGTTTATAAACCATTTATCGGCAAAAAAAATCTCACTCCCATTATTGAAAAATCTTTAGGCAATAAAAACCTAAAACTAATTTACAGCAGTACAAAAAATCCAACTAAGAATATTAAAACAACTAAAAAACAGCAGGGTTCATTTGTTTTAAACGATCATGAAATTTTGACGCTCGCCGCCTGGGCAAAAGCCATTGAAGATCATTATCAAAAGCCCATGGACATAGAATGGGCAAAAGACGGAATTACAAATAAACTTTTCATCGTACAGGCAAGACCCGAAACAGTTCAATCCCGCGTTAAACCGGCTTTCTATCAAAGCTTTGTTCTTAAAGAAAAAAAAGCTCCGATTTTAACCGGTCTTTCAATCGGCGAATCAATCACTACCGGAAAAGTTCAAATTATTAAATCTATTAAAGAGATCGGCAAGTTTAAAAAAGGATCTATATTAGTTACTTCCAATACGACTCCCGATTGGATGCCTATCATGAAAATAGCCAATGGCATCATCACCGATCATGGCGGAAGGACATCCCACGCGGCAATTGTAAGCAGAGAACTAAACATTCCGGCAATCGTCGGCACGAATGTAGCAACATCCCAGTTGAAAAATGAAGAGATGATAACTTTGAGCTGCGCTGAAGGCGACACAGGCTATATTTATAAAGGCGCTTTAAAATTTCAGGTATCTGAAGAAGACCTGTCTAAATTGCCGAAAATAAATACTCATTTGATGATAAACGTAGCATCTCCCACCGCTGCTTTTAAATGGTGGCAGCTTCCGGTCAAGGGCATCGGTCTTGCAAGGATGGAGTTCATCATTGACAATATGATCAAGATACACCCTATGGCCCTTGTGCATTTTGAAAAAGTAAAAAATCCTGTTATTCGGCAAAAAATATTAAAATTAACTCACAGCTATCGTAATAAATCTGAATATTTCATTGATATTTTATCAAGAAGCATCGCAAAAATAGCCGCTTCCCAATACCCCTATGATGTTGTCGTGCGCTTAAGCGATTTCAAAACAAATGAATATGCTTCTTTAATAGGAGGCGAATATTTTGAAAGCGCCGAAGAAAACCCTATGTTAGGATTTAGAGGAGCCAGCCGCTACTACAATGTAAAATATAAAGATGCTTTCAGACTCGAATGCCTGGCTCTAAAAAGGGCTAGGGAACATTTCGGATTTGATAATATTATAGTCATGGTCCCATTTTGCAGGACTCTTGACGAAGCTGACAAAGTGCTATCATTAATGGCTGAAAATGGTCTGGAAAGAGGTCAAAATAAACTGCAAGTTTACGTGATGTGCGAAATACCTTCCAATGTCATTTTAGCTGAAAAATTTGCTGAAAAATTTGATGGTTTTTCAATCGGTTCGAATGATCTAACTCAGTTGGTTTTGGGAATAGATCGCGATTCTTCAGAACTCGCCTCGCTTTTTGACGAGAGAAACGAAGCATTGAAAATTGCTATAAAAGATCTCATTAATAAAGCTCATTTAAAAAAGTGCAAAGTTGGCATCTGCGGCCAAGCACCGAGCACTTATCCCGATTTTGCTAAGTTTTTAATTGATGAAAACATCGATTCAATCTCATTAAATCCCGATAGCGTTATAGGGGTTATAAAAAAACTTTCTTCAATTAAAGAATAATTTTTATTAATTTTTTTAAAGCGATCCTTAAAATAAGTTTTTTATCATTTTCATATTTAAAAAAATCCAAAATACCGCACTAAAACAAAAATATTTTAAAGCTAATTTTTCTTAAGCTTTTCCTTGAGACTGTTCATTAATTTTTTTAATAGTCATAATCAACTCTCATGTCCTTTCTTATTAATTTCTTAGAGTAAAAAATTTTACTCACATAAAAATTTTAATTCTCATACCCTAAAAAAAATCCAACAAAGATTTTTAAATAATTCTCCAATAGAGCGTCTTTAGCTTTTTCTCTTGTTCTAGAATTAATTTTCCCTTAAAATCCTTAAGAAAAAACGGTTTTTATGAAAAATAAATCATTTGTTATCATTATAATATCCATAATTTTAGGTATTATTGTTGGTCCAATTGTTGGAACTGAATCTAGCCTTTTTGGCATCACCTATTATTCATTATTTGAACTCCTCGGAAAACTTTTTTTAAATTCCCTGATGCTGATTGTGGTTCCTTTAGTGGTTTCTTCGATCATCACCGGCATTAGCAGTATGGGAGAAAACCAGGGTTTTAAAGGCGTTGGCCTTAAAACTTTTGGTATGTTTTTACTGACAAACTTTCTAGCCATCGTTGCAGGAATGCTTCTTGTGAATATTTTTTTAACACCTTTTACCGAAGCTGCGTCTAATATCGGCAAAATAAAAAATATTACTCACGTCTTGCAAGCTACAGATGCAACAAGCAGCATTAAAACCATTATTTTAAAAATTATTCCCCCAAATATTTTCGAAGCGCTTTCTACCAGCCAGATGCTCGGTTTAATTTTCTTCAGCCTGCTTTTTGGTTATGTATTAACTAAAGTCGAAGGAGAGCCCGGAGCTGTATTAAAACACTTTTGGAAAGCTGTCTATGAATGCATGATTAAAATTACACATCTGATCATGAAGCTTCTTCCTATTGGAGTTTTTTGTCTTGTTGCCAAAGAGTTTGCAGAAACCGGTTTTAGCTCATTGAAATCACTTGGGTTTTTCTGGATCGTAATGATGGGAAGCTTGGCTGTTCATGCGTTGATAACACTGCCTCTTTTATTAAAATTTGTTGCTAAAGTGAATCCTTTTTTTCATTTCAAAGCCATGGGTTCTGCGATGATCACTGCATTCTGTACAAGCTCTTCTTCAGCAACTCTTCCTGTTACCATTGACTGTCTTCAAAAAAAGGCGGGTGTATCAAGTAAAATAGCCAGTTTGGTAGCTCCTTTAGGAGCTTCTATAAATTTATCTGCTTCGGCAATGTATGTTTTTATCATCTCAACTTTCCTTGCCAGCGCTTACGGCATGCCTCTTTCTTTTAATACCCAGTTTACAATCTTTTTACTCTCATTGCTGACAACACTAGGAATAGCCTGCGTCCCTTCCGGATGCCTGATCACTATAATTTTAGTATTAAAAGCAATAGGGCTTCCGGCAGAAGCAGTCGGCCTTGTTGTTGCCGTTGACAGATTTGTAGATATGTTCAGAACTATGACAAATGTTTTTGGGACCAGTTCATGCGCAGTAATTGTAGCCAAATTAGAAAAGGAAAAGAATTTATTTTCGAACTATAATACTCCATAAAAAAATAAAGACATAATTATGTAAATATATTAAGATTTTTTTATTTATTTCCTAAAATAGGTGTAGAAGTGGAAGAGAAACCTTTTGGTAAATGGCGTAATCGTTTGTGGCCTATACGACAAATAGAGCTTAAAAAAGTTTTACCTCTTTTTTTAATGAAATTTCTAATCTCTTTAAATTACGGAATATTGACTTCCTTAAAAGATACCGTTGTCGTAACTCAAAAATCGTCCGGCGCTGAAGTAATACCTGTTTTAAAAGGCTGGATAGTACTTCCTATTGCGATTGTAGCAACTTTAATATATTCCAAACTGAGCAACGTCTTTAAAAGATCCACTCTTTTCTACGGCATTATAATTACTTTTTTAACCTTCTTTACTCTTTATGCATTTGTACTGTTTCCCTATAGGGATTTTTTCTCTCCGCATTCGAGCGCAGATGCTATTACACAGGTTATCGGCAGCAAATTCGAACATTGGGTTGCCATCTATCGCTATTGGATGCATTCTCTTTTCTTTGTAAGCGCTGAACTTTGGGGAAGTATTGTTATCTTTTTACTTTTCTGGGGATATACCAACCAAATAATCCATATTAATGAAGCTAAAAGATTTTATACTATTTTCTCTTCAGGCGGAAACCTCGCGGCTATTGTAACAGGGCCAATTGTCTGGCACTACGCCAACAAATACCTAAATTCAAAATTTGACTTCACTCTGCAGTGGTTGATTTTTTATGTGATCATAATCGGTATTTTGATCATGATTCTTCATTATTGGATCAATCGTTCTGTATTGTCCGACAAACGTTTTTACGATCCCGGAAAAATTAAAAATGAAGCTGAGAAAAAAACAACCTTGCCATTAATCGAGGGATTCAAGTACATCCTTAAATCCAAACATTTAAGATCTTTAGCTATAATGGTAATTTGCTACGGCCTTACAATCAATTTAATTGAAATTACATGGAAAGCTCACCTAAAACTTCAATATCCGAACCCAGGAGATTACCAGTATTTCATGGGCACTTTGAGCACTGCCGTCGGAGTCCTTTCTTTCATAATATCACTTTTTGCAGGAAGCTCCATCATCCGTTATTTTGGATGGAAAAACAGCGCTCTCTTAAGTCCTATCGTCATAGGTATTACCGGACTGTTTTTTCTTTTTCTAGTATTAAGCCATAAGTCTTTAGGCTTTCTATCAATTCCTCTCGGTCTAACGCCTCTTTTAGCAATAACTCTTTTTGGAACATTTCAGAACATCATCACAAAAGCTATGAAATATTCTCTTTTCGATCCCACAAAGGAAATGGCCTTTATTCCTTTGGATCAAGAATCTAAGGTGAAAGGCAAAGCTGCAATCGATGTTGTCGGCTCAAGGCTCGGAAAATCAGGATCTGCATGGATACAGGTAGTTCTGATAGATGTTTTTGGAAACGGTTCTATTTTATCAATAACTCCCTATCTGCTTCCAATAATTGCTTTTGCAATTATCTTTTGGAGCAGAGGCGTTATTAATGTAGATAAACAAACTTCAAAAATTGATTTAGATCAAGTGCCCCTACCATAAATTTTAAGTAGTTTTTTTAAAAATTTAACCAGAAAGATTATTATGGCTAAAATAATTAAGTTAGATAAAGAAGAGATCCTAAAATACCATCTCGGCGGCAAAATAGGACTTCAGCTTACAAAAAAATTAAAAAACCAGAAAGACTTAAGCCTGGCTTATACTCCGGGTGTGGCTATAGCTTGCAAAGAAATTGAAGCTGATAATAACAAGACATGGGATCTCACTGCTAAAAATAATCTAGTCGCAGTTATGACGGATGGAACTGCTGTTTTGGGCCTTGGAAATATCGGAGCTCATGCATCTATCCCGGTAATGGAGGGAAAAGCGGTATTATTTAAATCTTTTGCTGGAGTCGATGCCTGGCCGGTCCCTTTGGAAAATGTCAAAAATGAACAGGGAAAAACAGATGTAGAAAAATTCATAACCGCTGCAAAAGCAGTAGCGCTTATGTACGGCGGAATTAACCTTGAAGACATTGCAGCTCCAGCCTGTTTTGAAATTGAAAAAAGATTAGACGCAGAACTTGATATTCCTGTATTTCATGACGATCAGTGGGGCACGGCTATAATTGTGCTTGCATCTTTAAAAAACTATTGTCTTATTTCAAATAAAAAGAAAGAAAACATCCTTGTTGTTATTAATGGAGCTGGCGCAGCCGGCATCCGCATTACTGAGATGATCAAGGAAGACGGTTTTAAAAATTGTATCTTGTGCGACTCAAAAGGAGTCATACATACAGATAGGCAAGACATCAACAAATATAAAGTTCTCCATGCCATTAAAACCGATAAAAGAACTCTTGCCGATGCTATGAAAAACGCTGACGTTTTCATCGGAGTTTCCGCTGCCGCATGCGTTACTCCGGAAATGATTTTGTCGATGAATACTTATCCAGCCATTTTTGCAATGGCAAACCCTACTCCTGAAATCAGCCCCTTGCTTGTAAAAGAATGCATGAAAGGTAAGAAATATGTTATGGCAACCGGCAGATCAGATTATCCCAACCAGATCAACAACGTACTTGGCTTTCCATATATTTTCCGAGGCGCCCTGGATGTTAGAGCGACAACTATAACCTCTAACATGAAAAGAGCTGCATCTGAAGCTTTGGCGGCGCTTGCACGAGAAAAAGAAATTCCCGACTTTGTAAAAAAAGCCTACGGAAGAGATTTTGAGTTTGGATCGGATTACATTATCCCCACTCCTTTCGATCCAAGAATTAACTTCTATGAATCAAAAGCCGTTGCGGAAGCAGCAATAAAAGATAACGTTGCTAAAATTAAAATTCTGCCTGATAAATATTTGATAAAATAAACAGACGGCTTGTTTTCAGATGAATAAAAAACTTTTAGATTAAGGTTTTTTATTCATCTGAAAAATATAGAAAATGGATTGTTTTAATATCCCCGGATTTGAACTTTTTGACTGCTCATATCTAGCTGCTCAGCAAACTGCTCTAAAGAAGCACTTAAGTTTTTTCTGACCTTGTTTTTTAAAAAAAGACGGGCTATAAAACCAAATATCCCCCCAAAGCGGACAGTGCAGGTAATAAGAGATCCCTTAGTTTCCTGTTTTACTTCGTAGCGAAATATCATTTTAACTAAAAATGAGCTCCAAACCGTAGTAAAGCCTTCGCCCTTTTTTATATCTTTTACTTTAAAAGGCACCTTTCTGCCTTTTTCCGTGATATGCCCGGTAAAGCCTTCTTTAAAAGAGCCTTTGCCGCTTGTGGCTTTCCATTGATACATGTCCATCCATGCCTGCCATACTTTTTTAGCAGGAGCTTTAGTCGTTGCAGACGCCTTTATAGGTTTCATTATATCCTCCGTATTTATACAGAAGTATACACAAATGCTTAAAAAAATATCTTTAAAAAAATTATGAGAAGAAAAATTAATCTTTTCGGTAAAGACCTATGGTTTCTGCAGAATCAAGCACATGTCCTTCCATCGCTTCCTCAACTTCTGTTAACGGCACTCCCTCTTCAATATCTAGGTGAGTGTCCAGCGCATATATTTTAAAAAAATAGCGATGGACGCCGGATGGCGGGCAAGGGCCTCCATAATTAATCTGGCCAAAGCTGTTAAAGCCCTGCGTTCCGGGAACGGAATCTTCTTCAATTTCTTTAATGATTGGAATATTGAATACAACCCAATGGATCCAGACAAATGCCGGAGCATCCGGATCATCTACAATTAAAACAAGAGATTTAGCAGCTTTTGGAATACCGTTTATTACCAAAGGAGGATTAATATCTTCTCCCTGACAGGTATATTTTTTTGGAATCATCTCTTTAAATTTAAACTTAGGACAATTTATTTCCATGCTCTTCCTCATTTTTAAAGATCCAGTCCATTAAAATGCTATCCAGCCAGTAAAATCCCTTTTTGGGACTTCCCAAATAACCCAAATGGCCACCATGTTCTGTTAAATAAACTTCCATGTTTTCAGGTATTGCAACCTCATTAAAGCTCGTATGTGAAATAATCGGATCATCCTCGGATATCAGCACTTTGACGGGAACTTTTATATCAGATAGAAAATTTTTTGAGCTGCATTTGAAATAATATTCTTCAAGGCTTTTAAAGCCAAAAAAAGGCACTACAACCAAATTATTATAATCGGTCATATTCATGTTTTTTGGTAAAATAATTTTACGGTAATCAGGATAAATCGTTTTTCTATATTCAATGTCTTCCCGCAGAAATTTTGTAAAATAGGTTAAATAAATTTTGTTTTCAGGCATTTCGAAAAGTTTTACAGAAGCCTCTAGATCAATTGGAGGGGCTAAAGCAATCACTTCTTTTAAATATCTAGGTCCGTTTTCTTTCAGCTCCCCTGCCAGCTTTAAAACTATGTTGCCACCGAGAGAATATCCTATCAGGATTATAGAAGAATCGGGGCTTTCATTTTTAATGACTTTCAAAGCTTCCATGAGATCATCGCTTTTACCGCAATGATAAATCCCCTTGGCATGATTTTTTCCAGAGCCGCAGCCTTTCAGGTTAATTCTAATAGTCCTTATCTGTTTTTTAGTAAATTTCTTTGTAATCCGTATCAATGAAGGCGATCTGTGAGACCCGCAAAGACCATGCAGCATGACTATTGTACTGTCATTTTTCTGCCAACCCTG
>Ga0351911_1062_pt1 | contig 43963 bp, 40 predicted proteins | sample TotcelHT113001L6_FD_206871 | JGI IMG/M metagenome (GOLD analysis project Ga0351911, IMG submission 206871) | Enriched cells from coal bed in the Powder River Basin, Montana, United States - Total cells T11 rep1 HSBNCT.T11.300.1.L6 ... | reverse complement strand
CATGTAGAAATTGGGGATTTTTCATATTCGGGTTTTTTGAAAGTCTTTGCCCAGATTTCAGGGATTTCTAAATTAAAAATATTTGATAAAATCACATATCCTACTTAATATAATATTTATTTTATAAAGGAAACTTATGAAAAAACTGCTTCTGATTTTAATTATCTTTTCTTTCAGCCATTTAAAAGCTGTCAATGCTTTGGTGCCAGGAAATGCTCCTATTAGCGGTGGCATAGTTACTGTTATTGATATGGATAATTTAACTACGATAGCAACAATACCTGTAGGATCGGACCCTCAGCGTATGGCCGTGTCTTCAGATAAGAAAAAGGCAGTTGTGGCTAATTTAACCGACGGCACCGTTACAGTTATTGACCTTAATACATTTCTAACTACAACAATTGCAGTAGGGATCACTCCATTTGGAGTTGCCATTACTCCCGATAGCAGTAAAGCTTTTGTTGTGAATAATGGAAGTTTAAATACTTCAGTAATAGATTTAACAACCTCCCCTCCTTCACTTTTAACTAACATTAATTCAGGGAGTCATATTAACGGTGGATTTCAGGGAATGGCATTGACTCATGACGGATCTAAACTTTTTGTTATAGCAGGAGCCAGTTACGATTTTATAGTTCCAATCGATGTTGCAACATTAACTCCATTAACTCGAATACCGCTTGCAGGTTCTATTTTTTCGATGGCAATCTCTCCTGATGGTAATACACTGCTGGCTGCTTTAAATAATAATCATGTGGTTACCCCTATCGACGTTCCAAGTTTAACGCCTTTGACCGATATTTCAGTAGGTTCAGGCGCCCCCGTCTCAATAGCAATAGATTCATTAAATAATATTGCATATGTAGCAAACACAAACAGTCATACTATTACCCCAATTGATTTAAATACTTTGACCCCGCTTACTGATATTCAGATTCCTTCAGGAGATGAGCCTCAATTTATAGCAATTACTCCTGATAATACTAAACTTTTTTCAGTAAACGTTATCGGTAATTCTGTTACGCCTATAGATATTACCGGATCTCCAGTTGTACTTACCGATATTGCTGTAGGGAATCTTCCTCAGTATTGTGTTTTTAATAGTGACATGGCCTTGATAACTAATTTCTTTTCGTCCAATGTTACTCCGATCGACCTAGCTACTTTAACAGCACTTACTAATATTTCCGTTGCTAGTCAGCCCAGTCAGGCCGGGACCTACATTCCTTCTAATGTTCCTTTTGCACCTTCCAACTTTTCCGGGAAGAGAATAGTTACTAAGTCTGTATTTGAAAAAGACTTGATAAACTCTCTTTTTTGGACGCCTCCCGTATCTGGAAATGCTGCTTTTTATAAAATATTTCGCAATAGTGCTTTAACAGACTTGGCAGGGACAGTTAGTGGTAATATAACCACTTTCAATGACCATAATCGCAAGCAGGGGGTTGTGTATACATATTATCTAGTGGCAGTTGACTCAAATGGCAATACTTCTGCTCCGGTTTTTTTAAGCTTCCCATAAGCAAGAAATTATTTTTAATGGATTATGTCGTCTTTTCTTAAAAAATTTGAGAAAAGAATATTTTTAGCATGGAGCTTTTTAATTCTCATTTTATATTTTAAAATCTAATTTTTCTTTTTATAAGACTATCAATGAGACCAGAAAAGAATTTCTAGAAATCGAAATATTGCTTAGTGAATTAAAATTGAGTTTAAATTTATTGAGAGATAAATTTATTCCTCTAAAAAAGGAAATCTTTATGAGCATAGATCTTGCTTGGACTAGAATTTTAGCATGCCCGCAGAATGTATCTGAAATAGTTTCAGATTATGTCGGTGAAGATGGATTTACAATCAAGAATGCTGCCAATTTTCAAAGATTACAGGAAATATTTAATGATGTTTTAGCATGTCCGCAGGATGTCTCTGAAATAGTTGTGGACTATATGGGTGAAAAAGAATTTATCATAGTGGATGATAAAAAGATCCGTCAGTTGAAAGAGATCATCTATAAATTGTTTTCTGATTATCAAAATATTTTTCAAAATTATTCTCCGGTAATTATTTATCTAGATATTGATGAAGTTATGTATGATTCGCAAAATACTGAAATTCAGGCCAAGGTTATAAAAGAATATGATAAAATATGGGGGGTAAACAAAAAGGTTTCTCAAGAGCATGTAGAAAAGGCGAAAGTAAAGCATTTCGATACCGATGCTATTAATAATTTATCATTTTTGCTTCAAGAAGTTTCAAGTGCGGTTATTGTAATTAGCTCTTTTTGGAGAAACGGTAAAACGATTTTGGATTTAAGAGAGCTATTCACCCAGTTCGGAAAATATGTGATTGATAAAACTGAAAATATCGATGGCGATTTACGCACAGAGGAAGTACTAGCTCATATTAAAAAAAATAAATTAGAAAAAAATAAAAAAGTGATTTTCGATGATCAATTATATGGTTTTTTAGAGTCGTCTCTTAGTGATGTCTACATTAACGTGAAAAAACTTTTAACTTTTACGCAAGCATTGCGAGCAGTAAGTATAGTTTCTTCTGAAACATTTTAAACGAAGCAGTGAACTTTTCATTTATCAAAGAAATTTCTCTATTTTTTTATAAAAAATCATTTTTTTATAATAAAAATATTTTTTATTCTTGTGTTAATTTGGAGCAACGCTTTTAAATTAATTATTGTTTTTAAATATAAATTATTAAATCAAATTATAATTGAGATTAATTCTTGTGAAATATTATAATTATTATTACAAAAATGGAAAGTATTTATGAGTATTGATCTTGCATGGCTTAGAACCGTATCATTTCCTCAGATTGTGTGTGAAAATGTTTTGAACTATGTTGGTGAAGAGGAATTTGTAATAAAACATGCGGGAAAATTTCAAGAATTGCATGAAATAGTTTACTATGCTTTGTTATGCCAGCAAAATGTATCAGAAATAGTTTTCGATTATTTTGGTGAAAACGAATTTACAGTACTGGATAATAGAAAATTTCAAGAACTACATAAAATAGTTTATCAAGTTTTACCATATCCGCCAAATGTATCTCAAACAGTTTTGGATTATGTAGATAAAGAACAGTTTCCTATGGTGGATAAGAGGAAATTTAAGGAATTATCGGAATTTCTCTATACGGTTTTTTCAAATTATCAAAATATCTTTCAAAATTATGATGATTTAGTAAAGTGCTATTTGGACATAGATATGGTTCTTTTTGATCCGGAAAATCCGAAGGTTAAAAAAACTGTTTTAAAAGAGTACGACAGCATATGGGGCCGAAAAAATGGAATTTCTCCAAAACATGTAGAAATTGCTAAATTAAGATGTTTTGATAAAAAAGCTGTAAGTAATTTATTAGGATTTCTTAAAAGTCATAGAGCTGTGATTGTTCTCTCTTCATCTTGGAGAAAAGACAGGACAGTTTTAAAACTAAGAAGATTATTCATCAAAAGCGGGTTTCAGTTTGGACAATATATTAGAGATAAAACCCCTGAATATGATGATTATCTTCGCACCGAGGAAGTTCTTATCCACATGCTAAACAATGGGATACAAAAAGGAGCAGTGATTTTCGACGATCAGACTTTTAGTTTTCTTAATGTTCCGGCTTTGAGCAGGATTTTTGTACAGGTAACATCTCTTTTATCTGAAGAAAATATAAAAAAAGCAGATGAAATCTTAGCTAGAGAGTAACTATATTATTACTCTCTAAAACAAATAAATTATTTGCTGTCATTTGGCAGCTGAAAAAACTCTTGTGCGTTTAAAGTAGTAGCTCTGGCTAAATCTTCTAAAGAAATTTCTTTTAATGAAGCAACTGTTTGGGCCGTTTCCAATAAAAAAGCAGGCTCATTTATTTTTCCCCGGTGCTTTTGAGGAGCTAGAAATGGAGAATCCGTTTCTAATAAGATCCTGTTTAGAGGAAGATCTTTTATTAGTTTTTGCAGATGGTTATTTTTAAAAGTAACAATTCCGCTAAGTGAAACAAGCCATCCGTTTTCCAGGACTTTTTCAGCCTCTTCTTTATTGCCTGTAAAACAGTGAAGAACCGCTTTAAAGGGAAGATATGGCCTGGCTAGATCGAAAAGATCGGAAAAAGCTTCTCTACAGTGGATAACTAGAGGCAAGGAACATTCTTTGGCAAGCTCGATGTATTTAAGAAAATATTTTTTCTGGATCTCTTTTTTTAAAAGGCCATAATGGTAGTCAAGTCCGGTTTCTCCGATTGCGATCAGCTTTTTTTCTTTAGCATATTTATCGACAAATGGAAAAAACTCTTCTCCTTCTTTTTCAACATCATGGGGCGTAGTAGCCGCTGCGCTAAAAATAAAGGGATATTTTTTTTCTAAAAGAAAAGATTCATGCAATGATGAGAGATCAGTGCAGACATTTATGATCTTGGAAATATTATTTTTTTGGGCCCGCTCTATAACGGAAGAGATGTCAGGGAAGTCTTTAGATGAGATATGAGCGTGGGAATCGATAAATTCGATCATTAAAACACCGGTCTTTTTATATTGAGCTTTTTCTGCTGCCAGGTAACAGGGGTTTATTTTTTTAACATTTTGTAGTATAAGAAAGATAATTCATTTTTAAAAAGGAAGAATTATGAGGGCTTTGATTTTGAGCAGCACTTTTTTAAGTGCATTTTCTCAATCTGATTTTTTTGGAAAGTTAATCTTTTTAGGGCTCTTTGCTCTTTCTATTTCTTCTTGGGTTGTAATTATTTACAAGATATCGATCACAAGAAAAACAAAGTTCAACAGCTTTAAATTTGAAAATATCTTTTCTAAAAGAAAAGAAAATATTTTGAATTTTCATTTGGACAGCTTCAATAGTTATTTAAATCCTTATTACGTGATTTATTCTTCTGTTAAAACAAAAACGCTAGAGATTCTTAAAAAAAACAGTTTTTTTTCCAATTGCGATCTTGCAGAAGTTTACCTTTCAGATTCGGATGTTGAATTAATCGAATCTGAAGTTGATGCAACTATTTCGCACCAGATAAAATTTTTGGAAAAAAACCTTTTTGTGCTTTCTACAGTTATAACTTTAGCTCCTTTTTTAGGCCTTTTGGGCACAGTATGGGGAATTCTTTTAACCTTTTCAAATCTGCAGGCAAGCGGCATTGCCAGCGCAAACAGCAGCGTGCTCTCCGGCCTTTCTTTAGCTTTAGCAACTACTGTTATCGGACTTGTTGTCGCCATTCCCGCCTTGATCGGTTATAACTATCTTAAAAGCTATATCTCCGATTATACAAAAGAAATGGAGCATTTTTCCCATAATTTAATGACTACTTTAGAGTTACAATACAAAAAAGTTGAGAAAAAATAATGCGAAGACGCTTTATTCGCCCATCTAAAGATCTAGATGAAAATCTAATCAATTTAACGCCTCTCATCGATGTGGTTTTTGTTGTGCTTATTGCATTTATTTTAGTAGCTCCGCTTCTGGAGGTTGACCATATTGATCTGGCGCAAGCCGCACCATCTAGCGAATCGGTCTCTAAAAAAAGCAATTTATGCATATATGTCAAAGATGATAATTCAATATGGTTAAATCAGAGAAAAGTTTCAGAGAGAGAGCTTTTTAGCGCACTTAAAGATGCAAAAGCTAAAAATCCCAGTCAGGTGCCTCAGCTTTTTCAAGATAAAAAAGCTTTATTTGGGACCTATCAAATGGTCAAGGTAACTGCTGAAAGAGCGGGTTTTGAGAGAATCGATCTAATATTAAAAAATGGCTAGCTTATGTCGCTTCCAAAAATATTTTTTTGGGTTTTTTTAGGGCACGTCACTGTCTTAACGATGCTTGCATTTACTCAAAAAAGAGCTCATTTTCCGACCCCTAAAAAAATGGTTGTGTCAACTGTTATGGAAAAAAGAACTTTTCAGGAAAAAGTCTATGTAAAAAAAGAGCCCAAAAAAATTGTAAAAAAAGAAGAAAAAAAAGTAGTTGAAAAAAAACTTGCAGCTGAAAAAGAAAAACCCGCCCCTTTGGATAAAAAAATAAAATCTGAAGAAAAAATCATTAAGAAAGAAAATAAGAATGTTGTTAAAGAAGTCAGCAAAAAATCTGCTAAAATCATTAAAAATGAGACTAAAGATGTCAAAAAAGAGGTTGTTAAAAAAGAAACGCTCGATCTCTTGGATCAGTTTTCCAATTTAGAAAAAATTCCTAAGGATTTTCAAAGCGCTTCTACAGATAAGCTGCATGTTCCAAAACTTGGGGAATTGACTGCTGCAACAATTGACATAGAAGAAATGAGTCAAATGGCTGAAAAAGAATCTAGTGCCGGTTTTCAAAATGTTTTAATAGATCATTTTAGGAAAAATTTAAGTCTGCCGGAGTATGGCGAAGTAAAAGTAAAATTAACCTTAAATGCCGATGGCACAATTGTTGATGTAGATGTCCTTTCTTCCAAAAATAAAAAAAATGAAGAATATTTAAAAAACACGTTGCCTAACCTGACCTTTCCATGGTTTAATCTTTACTTACCAAATGAAAAAAAATTGGTTTTAACAATCTCTTTTTTAAATGAAATGTAAAAGGATATTAATATGAAACGAATTATGATTTTTATTTTTCTTACTTTTTCTTTATTTGCTGAGGAGCTGCAAGTACATTTAACAACAAAGGTTCCTTTGTCTATAGTCTATCTTTCTAAAGTAATCGGCTCCGGTGATTTTGATGAAGGTTATCTTTCTAATGTAAGAGGCGTGTTAGAGTATGATTTAAATAATTCCGGTTACATTTATAGCACTCGTGAAAACAAAAGCGATGCAGTTTTGGCCATTAATGATCTGCAAAAGGCATTTAATCCCGGTTATTGGTCTAAAGAAAATTATTCTTTAATTGTAAAATTAGAAATTCAAAATAAAAAATTAAATGTTTACGTTTTTGATACTTTGAAAAATAAATCATTTGCTTTTTCGACTATTAATCTTATCGGCAACTTAAATGCAGATCGAAGAAAAATACATGAGCTGAACGATCGCATTTTAGAAGATTTTTTTCAAAAAAAGGGATATGCCGAAAAAAGAATTATTTATTCCGTTAGAAAAGAAAATCCTCAAAACAATCATAAATGGACCTCTGAAATTTGGATGTGCGACTCAGATGGACAGAATGCCAAGCAGCTAACTTTTGAAAATAGTTATTGCGTTCATCCTCTTTTTCTTTCATCTAAAAAAGAAATTCCGGATTTTATTTACGTCTCTTACAAAGATGGCATTCCAAAAATTTATTCTTCTAAGGGGGCAAAAGGATCTAAGCTTATTTCTTTAAAAGGAAACCAGCTTCTTCCGGCTCTTTCCAGACAAAAAGATCAGATAACTTTTATTTGTGATGCTGCCGGCAGCCCCGATCTTTTTTTACAAAAAATAGATAAGGATTTTAATGCAAACGGAAAGCCTCTGCAACTCTATTCCTGCGCCCGTGCTACTCAGGCCACTTCTTCTTTTTCTCCCAGTGGCAAGGAACTTGCTTTTGTTTCAGATAAAGATGGAAGCCCAAGAATTTATTTATTGAAAATCCCGCAAAGCAATACTAATGACAAAAGGCCAAATGCCCAGCTTATAACCAAAAAAAATCGAGATAATGTAACGCCTTCTTTTTCTAGTGATGGAACAAAATTAGCATTTAGTGCTACAACAGAAGGAGTAAGGCAAATATGGGTATATGATTTCTCCACCGATGATGAATGGCAGTTGACCACTGGACCTGGAAATAAAGAAAACCCTTTTTGGGCAGATGATAATTTACACATTGTTTATAATACTGAAGACAAAAGTTCATCAGAAATGTATATTATAAATTTAAACCAGCAAAAACCTTTAAAGATCTCTTCGGGATTGGGGCAAAAAAGATTTCCCGCTTGGGAGCGATAATGGTTAGAAAAAATAAAAAATGAGGAAGGTATGAAAAAGCTATTAATTTTGACACCTGTTTTTCTAATTTGCTTTCTTGCAGTAAGCTGTCAAAAATCAAGCAATCAAACCTGGGAAAACATGAAAACAGCAGGGGCATATTTAAATAAAGGCATAACAACCCTCTGTGGTAATTATTCAGATTCAAGGCTACTTGAAAGCTCTGATGAATTTACCGGCCCGGGAGATGGAGAATTTATTCCATTAAACGATAAAGATTTAAAAGCTCAGTTCATTAATGATAGAGGTATTCCTCAACCAAGATTTTCTCCTGGGGATAAGGGCTCTCCAATTCCAGGACTTGGCGAGTTTAAAACACCGACCGGCGAATTGGCTTCAATTTTCAAAAGAGTTCATTTTGGAACTGACGATCATATGATTAAATTAAGCGAAGATGTTGATGTTATTCGTTCTATTGCTGCATATATGAAAAAAAATTCAAGAGTTTATTTAAGCATTGAAGGTCACTGCGATGAAAGAGCTTCTGCTGCTTACAATATGGCCCTTGGCGCTAGAAGAGCGAACCATGTAAGAGTTCTCTTGATAAAAAATGGTGTGGATTTTAATCGAATTTATACCATATCCCATGGAAAAGAAAAGCCTTTAGCTTTAGGCCATGGAGATGAAGACTGGAGAGCAAACCGTAGAGCTGAATTTAAAATTTTTGTGAAGTAATATGCTAAAGTATCTTGTTTTATTAATTGCTTTTTTTACTTCTTGCACGCCGATTAAATCTACCTCTAAAGATGAAAAGCATCAAACTGAGCTTACCCTTCATAAGGTGCAAGCCAGCATTGATGATTTGAGGCATGATTTAAACTGTTTTCAAACGGATTTGCAAATTGTAGACGGCAAAATGAAAAAACAGGAAAAAACTTTTGACGGGGTCAAGCAGGAACAAATAGCCCAGTACCAAGCAAAAATTGATGCTCTTGGTGAAAAATTAAAGAGCTTGGAAGCCAAAATTGCAAGTTTTGAAAAGAAGCAGGAATCTTCTTTTTCCGATATCAAAGTTCTCTCTCAGCATGCCACTGAAACCAGCGCAAGTTTAACTCAATATAAAAGTACGATAAATGAGCTAGAGAAAAATTCAATTGCTCAGGCTCAGCGTTTAGAAGAGGTAAAAAAACTTAAGCAGACATTGGAAGCGATAGCAAGCAGCTTAAAAGTAGATGGCGCCGCTTTTATTTCTTATAAAGTAAAAGCGGGCGATTCTTTAGAGAAAATTGCAAAAGCCCATAAAACAAATGTTGATTACTTGAAAAAGATTAATAATTTAGATCAGGACCTGATTGTTGTTGGACAAGAACTTAAAGTGCCCAGGATTTGACTCTCGCAGCATTGGTGTTTTTGACAGTGGATTCGGTGGTCTGACCATCATGAAATCTCTCATCGAAAAGCTTCCCTCTGAAAGCATTATTTATTTTGGAGACAGCGCTAACGCCCCTTATGGTGATAGAACTTCATCAGAAATAATAAAATACGCAACAGACGCTGCAGATTTTTTAGCCCAAAAAAATATTAAAATTCTTATTATTGCATGCAACACTGCATGTGCATGTGCCAGTAAAATTATTAAACAAAAACTTTCCATTCCTGTTTTTGAAATTATTACTCCCAGTTTTCAAACGGTATTAAAGGAAAGTAAAAACTACAACATTGGCGTTATCGCAACTCGGGCGACCATTCGCTCCCAGATCTACAAAAAACTTATAGAGCAGCATAATCCAAAAGCAAGGGTGCTCTCATTATCCTGTCCTCTTTTTGTCCCATTGCTCGAAGAAGGGCATTTTGACAATAAGCTCGCTTTAAACCTTGCCGAGCACTATCTCAAACCCTTAAAAAAGAAAAAGATCGATACGCTTCTTTTGGCCTGCACTCATTATCCTTTAATGAAAGGGATAATCCAGAAAGTTATGGGAGACGATGTTAAGGTAATAGATCCATCTTTAGCCTGCGCCTTAAACTTGCTCTCATTTTTAGAAAAAAACGGAATCTCTTCCCTCAATGCTAAACCTAAATATGAGTTTTATACTTCAGGGGATACGGAAAAATTTAAAAACATCGCTGAAGTTTTTTTAGAAAAAAAAATTGATCAAGTATTAAAAAAATGATGAAAAATTTTCCCTAAACGACTATAACTCATAAAAAAAAATTTAAAAGGAGCTATTATGTCGCAGAAGAAACGTATTCTTTTAATTGAAGATGAAGAGGATATAGCGGCTCTTATTAAATTGCATGCTGATATCTGCGGCTATAAGCTTCATGTAGAGGTCGACGGGATCAACGGTTTTAGAGCAATTGAGATAGAAAAGCCTGATCTGGTTATTTTAGATATTATGCTTCCCGGACAAAACGGCTTTGATATCTGCCGTAAGATCAAAAACTCTTCAGAGTTAAAAAACATACTGGTAATAATTCTTTCTGCCAAAGGCGATGAGCTTGATCAAATCTTGGGCTTGGAGCTAGGCGCTGACGACTATATTGCCAAACCCTTTTCTCCAAAAGTTTTATTTTCCCGTATTAAAGCAGTACTACGCCGCGGCAAAGACAATGATAAATCTCCAAAAACAATTACTTTCGGCGAGTTTATTCTGGAAGTAGACAGATATCTTCTTAGAAAAAATGATCAGATCATACCGTTAACTTTATCTGAATTTGGCATTTTAAAAAGACTGCTTCTCAATCGCGGGCAGATACTTTCACGCAACCAGCTACTCGACGATGTCAACAATGATGATGCTTTTATAGTTGAGCGCAATATTGATGTTCATATTGCATCTTTGCGCAAGAAATTAAAAGAGGATGCCAAAAGCATCGTTACTTTAAGAGGCCTTGGTTATACTTTTCAGGATTTAAAAAAATAAGAAAATATTTTTTTAAATAAAATTTTAAGATAAAGTTTTAATCGTTTTTTTATTCTTTTTATCTTTTTTTTGTTCTCTTCATTTAAAAAATAAAATTTAAAAACACGATAATTTTTTGAAGAAATGCTATTTTTTAAAAACTTTTTGTCTTTTTATTGTTTTTTTTCTCTTTAAATGATACTAATAAAAAAAAGTCTCTTTAGGGTCCATGCATGAATAAAATAGTATGTTTAATAATATGTTTGCTTTTAGCGGGCTGTCAAACTAAAACCGGTAGTAGAGCGGTATCTAGCTCTAAAACAGGAGCCTCTGCAGGAGAAGTTTTTAAGAATAAAGAATGCGCTGCTGTTGGATCGGATGGAACTTTGAGCGGAGGTCTAGTTGGGCCGGCTTTGGATGAGCAGGATAAAAAAATTATGGAAAATACCAGCCCTCGGACTTTAGACAGGATGGACAGAGGAGAGCCGATTACGATCAGCGACATTATCAAGCTGTCTCAAGGCGGAGTTAACGATGAGATAATAATTCGTTATATTCATTCGGCAAAGACTACATATCATTTGACTCAGGCGCAAATCAGAAGGCTTAGACAGGGCGGCGTCAGTCAAAGAGTTATCAAATATATATTCGATAACCGCTCTTAATATTGAAGCACTCTTAACTTTGTTTAAGAAAAATTGTTTAAATAAAAAATACTGTTATCAACATTAGGTTGATAATATTTAAAAAATACTTTTATTTTTTTTCGTTGTAGCTGCTTTCCAAAGAGAAATCTTAATTTTTTTTAAGCTCTGTCGATACTTTTTATTCTACTGTTTCTGATTCTGTTTCCTAACAGCAGCCGGATTTTATCTAAACGCAAAAAGTATTTTTGTTTTTTACGCAAAAGAACACCTGGCGTTTATTCAATAATGTCGGCAGGAACTGTTAATTGGTGACTTCTTAGAAAACACCGCGGCTATTTTTATTGAAGCTTTTATAGATATTGCTGTTTTTCCCAAAATTGCATTTGAAACAAATTAGTGTGTGAGAAAATTTTGGCTACAAACAGAGTAGTTAACCGGAAAGGCTGCTTTAAATTTTTTTTTATTAAAAAAAATTGAAAAAAAAATTAAAAAAATATCTAATAGCTTAAATTGATTAAAAAAAATGAAGGGTTTTATGTTAAAAAATTTTTTTCTGCTTTTTGTACTATTAATTAGCTGCGCCTCATACAGAGGGTATGCTGATGGTTTAAACTTCCAAACGACGATAACTCTCTCTAATGGAGGATCCAATGGCGGTATTTCGGTCGGTTTTGAGCCGGCATCTAAAAATATAATTTGTGTTTGGAATGATGGTACATCAATCTTGGCTGTTTACAGCACTGATGGAGGTGCTACTTTTTCAACGCCGATTGTTATTGGAGAAGGATCCAACGCTAATATAGGATTTGATGGTGCGGGAAAAGTTTTCGTTACTTTTAATAGAGGAGCATTAGGAGTATTTGTCACTCTCAGTACAGACAGTGGAATCACTTATTCAACACCTATTAAGATAGGTTCTGATGCTAATAGTTCTCAAATATTTTTTGACTCTCATTCTGGACATTGGATTGCTATTTGGACGACTCAAGGGTTTATTATGCAATCTTCTTACAGCGCCGATGGAGGGCTTACTTTTTCTACTCCTATTAATCTAGGGGCTAATGGTGGTATTTATCCAGGCTTTGCTTTTGATCCCGTCACACACAATGGAGCTATTGCTTGGAGAAATAGTGCTACAGTTTATACAGCTTATACCACAGACGGCGGCGTCACTTTTTCTACGCCTGTGGTTATCGCTACCAATGCTACTCACGACTCAGTAGTAAAAATAGCTTTTGATCCTGTTTCTGCCGCCAGCAACGGAGTGGTTATCTGGGTTAATACAAGCAATATTCTTCAATCCGCTCATACATCAGACGGAGGAGTTACTTATGGAACTGCAAAAAATATCTTTCAAGTAATCACAGCTGGAGTTGATCCTCAACTCGGATTTGATTCTGCAGTTGGAAATGCGATTATCTTAAGTTCCTCAGTAGTTGGTATTCAGGAAACTTATAGCACAGACGGCGGCGTCACTTTTTCAACACCTATTGTTCTTTCCAGTATTGTTGATGGAAATTCTGCATTAGCTTTCGATATAATAACAGGTTATGCCTATGCTAGCTGGTATGTATCTGGTTCCATATTTGTAACATTTAGTACAGATGGAGGTGTGACTTTTGCAACTCCGGTTAGTTTTGGCATAACAAATCCCAGTGAAAAACCGGCTGACATAGTGAGCGCTTTAAATACTGTTGTTGTATGGCCCTCAACCTTCGGAGGGGGAGACACTCGAATTCAAGCTGCAGTATCTTTTTTTGTTGAGCCTTATTCATTATCTGTTTTTGGGAAACAGCAATTAATAAAAGGGCTGTTTCAAAATGACATAGTAAATGCCATTTCTTGGAACAGCATTCCAACAGCTCAGATGTATAAAGTTCGAGATGCCAATAACAATTTGTTATTTCAGGGAGATGCGCAAATTTTTTATGACCATGGAAAAAAACAAGGACAAAATTATACATATTTTGTTTCTTGGATAGATCAATTTTCACAAGAAGTTGGCCCGGTTTCAGTAACTGTTCCTTAAGGCCGTCTTAAGAAAATCAAAATATTCTCGGTGTAAAATAAAAATTCATGCCGGGAATATTTTTTTATTAAAAGTTTTTTAATTTAATTTTGATTAATTTTTTAAGATTATTTGATGAAAAATAGTTAAAGACTAGGTCTAAATATGTTGCAAAAGATAAAAATGAGATTTTTTTTAATATTTTTTTTTATGGCTGTTTCCATACTGCACGGAGAGGAAGCTATAACTTATTTTTCTAGCGGAGGAAGATTTGGAGATCAGCTTCTTGCGTATCTGCATGCCAAATGGTTCTCTTATAAATATGACATTCCTCTTCTTTATAAACCTTCTTACTACTTGTCCGGATTAAATTTAGACTCTGTAGAAAAGCATTTTGAAAATCAGCCTTTTAAAGAAGAAATCGAGGTAAAAAGCTTAAGCTCGTTCCTTCCGAAAGATGATAATAGGTCGATTCTCTATATCTGTAATCATTTCCCTGAGACCCCGTATGAAAGGGATATCCAAAAGACAACGCTTTCCATCGACTGGAAAGACGAGGGATTTAGATCTCTTGTGAAGGGTCTTTTAACCCCTAAAAAAGAGCTAAAGCTTATTCAGCCGAAGTCGGGCTGCATCAACGTTGCGCTGCATCTTAGAATAGGAAGATTGTATGATCCTATTTATTCCAACCAATGTTTCCCGCTCAAGTTTCCGGATTATAGTTATTATACGGAGGCTTTAAAGAAAGTTATTTCCTGTTTTGAAGGAAAGCCTATCTATTGTTTTATCTTCACTGACGATCTTTACTTATCAATGTTTATGAGCAAATTCACAGATGAGATAAAAAATAAGGAAGTTATCTTTGATTATCGAAAAGAAGGCTTTTATTATGAAAATGTCTTAGAAGACTTTTTTTCTTTTTTTAACTTCGATGTTTTAATAAGGCCGGATTCTTATTTCAGCATTATCCCGTCCTTGCTAAACGATTATGCAATAGTAATTGCGCCGAAAACATTTCATAGAAAAATGTGCGATGTTATAATTGACGAGTTTGATATATCTATCAATGAAAAGCTCTATCAAAAGCTGAAGCAAAGGCCCTGCCCTGTTATTAATGCCTGCTCTAAGTGAATATTTAAAAATCTTTAGCTTGAGAAGCCTTCTTTTTTGCATTGAATTTTCATTTCTTTAGAGTGTTTATTTTATTTACATTTTTATAAATATGCCTCTATGGTGATTTTGCCCTTTTTCGAAATATTCTTTTTTGCTAACAATTAGAATATAATCTATTATCAATGTGGGTTGGGTGTTTTTTAATAAAAAATGGTGTAAAAGATGACTTTTTATTTTGAAGATCAAGCTAGTTCTGCCGATAGTTTTTTTAATAAGCAGGTGCAGAAAAACTACAAAAGTACAATTTTTCAATTTAAGAAAATAACCAAAAATGTTTCTTCAGTGAAGCTTGCTTTTTTGAGTGTTTTTTTAGGAGAGGTCATTTTTGCTTTATTTTTTATCGCAACCTTTTCCAAATCTTCTGTTATTGCGATCGCCCTTGGAGCTATTGTATTGACGGTTTTTACTTATTTTGTGCTTCTTTTTTATTTTCAGGCAAAAAAGCCTGAACAGATAAATGAGCTTAAAGTCAGATTCATGGCCTCCTGCAAACAGGCTATTTCAACACCATCCGGCATGGCGGAGCACCATCTTTCAATGGCAAGCGCCCTCATGAAGCTTAGCTTTTATCTGCAAGGACTCGAATACAGCTATTATTCAACTCCCTGGAAAAACGGACTTTTTAAGTATTTGTTTGAGAACGTAAGCGTTTATTTTCACCATGAAGATGTATTGAAAATGCAGGAAAGCTGCCTATTTAGCGCTATCGAAGAACATATCACCCAGATTAAAGCGACTCCGACTGATCTTGAAGTGCATGTTTCTTTGGCCCACGCTTATGTTTCACTTGCCAAGATCTACATGGAAAACAAGACCTCATATAAAGGCTTTTTCAAAAAAAACGAAGAGTACTACCAGAAAAAATTCGAGCTTGCATCCAACAGGGCGATAGAAGAGTTTAACATATTGAAAGAATTTGCTCCGAACGATCCATGGATCCATGCTCAGCTGGCCCAATGTTATCATTTGCTAAAACTGTTTGAAGAAGAGGCTAAAGAATACGAAGCTATGCTTGAGCTAAGCTCAAATGATAAAGAGGTAATGTTCCGATTGGGTAAAATTTATTTTGAACTTGGCAGAAATGCAGAAGGACTTCAAGTCTATGAAGATTTAAAGAGTTCCGGATATAAAAAGGCAGACGATCTTATCGCATATTATGCCGGCTGTCGTTTTTTAGAAGAATTAGATATTAATTAGACTTGAGTTTTTTCTCGTTTCTTTGAATATTAATAATTCGTTAGTATAATTGTGAATGTGTTGACAGGGTTTTTAAATATGAATAATTTAAGTTTTTCTACCAAAAAATTTTTTAGATTTTTCTTTTTAAGCTTTTTTCTTTTCAGCTTTTGCTGCTCCTATGGGACAGAAGCTGTCGGAGCTGCTTATGAAAGCGCTAAAGAGGACGAAGCTCTTTTTTTAAGAAGGATAATTCAATTTTGGGAGGAAGGACAGCATAGCTTTGTGAAAAAAGAGCTTGAAAAGTACCTGACTGAAAAAACACCTACCGATTTTTTTGAATACCTCTATGCGCTTTTAGGAGATATTTATCTTTCCGAATCCAATTATAAGCTGGCATCGGAAAATTACGGGAAAGTAAAAAAACAGGATTTAAAAGAAAAAGTATTTATCAATTATATTCAATGCCTTTATGAATCGCAGAAATACGGAACCCTTTGTCAAGAATGCATTGCAAGCGAGGACTTAATTAAATCTTATGACAAAGAAAGCTTTTTGCGTTTTTGTTTTTTAATAGGAGTCTCTTTTTATCATCAGTCTCTTGAAGCTTCCGATCTTGAGACTAAAAGGCTTTTTGCAAAAAACTCTAAAGTGTACCTATCCCGCCTAATGGAGTCCAACTATGAAACAGAGATCATGGAACCTTTGGCCAATATTGAAAATGTTTTAGGCGAGGAGAAACTGGCCGCTTCCTTATTCGTAAAATTAGGGGATAAAAACCCTGAGAAAAAAGAACATTATCTTTTTCAGGCGGCAAATATTTATGCTAAATTTGATAAGGAACTGGCTTTGCAAACCTATACTCAGGTTTGCCTTGTAGGAAAAGAAAAAGCCCAGGAAGCTGCATATAATAAGCTGATATTACTAATGGAGCTTGAACGCTACAGCGATCTTATTTTAGCCAAAGACCAGTTAAGGGATCTTTTAGACAAAGAGCAAAAAAATGTTTTAAATTTTGCTCTTGCCAAAAGCTACTATAGCATCGAGTCTTATAAAAGTTCTGCTGAAGCACTGGAAGATTTTTTGAATAAAAACGATATTTCAAATGCAGACACAAAAGCAGCTTTGAGCATGCTTTTTTCATGTGGAGAAAAGCTTGCTGAAGCTTCTATTATAGACAGCACTATCGAAAAATATGAAAAATTTTTTCCAAGCGATGAAGAGCTGCCTAAAATTTATTTTGCAAGAGCACTTTTTCATAAGAATAAAGAAAATTATCAGAAAGCGGCTAAAGATTTTGAGTACTTGGAAAGCCATTTCCCAAATTTTGAAGATGAAAATTTCTGGATTGAAGCGGGGGATCTTGCTTATCAAACTACTGACTACACCAAGAGCCGTCTTCGTTTTAAAACATATTTAGAAAAATACAAAAATAATGAAACCACGCCTCTTTGCTGGAAATATTTCATTTCTTCTTCCATTAAGATTGTGGAAAAAGAAAGTGCAGATAAAAAAGAAGAAGCAAAAAAGCTGCTTGTTCAGGATCTAGGCGAATATCTCAGCAGCAGTGTTAATGAAAAAGAAAAACTCGAATATGAACTTTTACTTTCTAAAACGAAGCTTGAATTAAATAATTTTGATGAAGCCTTGAACGATATTAATGCTCTTTTTGCAAAAAACGAGGAAGCTAAACAAAATCCTGAGGCCAACTTTCTTTTAGCTCTTTGTTATAAAAATAAAAAAGATTTAGCCCTTTTTTGCGAGTGGAGTGAAAAAGCGCTTGAATTGGATCAAAAAAAGACTTTAGATGAAAAGAATATCAGGTTAAATCTCTTTAATGCTTATCTTGAACTGAGCAGTGCGCCCGCTTCAGGAGACGCTATTGCAAAAGCGGCTGAACATTTGTTTCAGGCGCAAAGATTTGAAAATGCAAAAGTATCGCTAGACAACCTTCTTTGGCTTGCCGATTACTATTATTCTGCAGTCAAAGAGTTCATGGATCAAACCTGGCTTCATGAGCTTAGCAGCAATGAGCCGTTAAATCAAAAAGCCGAAAGGTCAATTCAGATTTTGGAAAAAATTATTGCCAATAACAATGCTCTGCAGCTTTCAAGTGAAAATCTTTTTTTAGAAGAGCATGTGTTAAAGCTTTCCGATCTTTATGACTATAAAAACAGTTTAGAGCTTAAGAAAAATCTTTTGACCGATCTAGAAAAGAATTATTCAAAAAAAGAAAAGTTCTTATTTGAAGAAAAGGTTTATTTCGAACTTGCTATGGTCATGCAAAAGCTAAAAGATGAGGCAAAAGCAAAAGAATATTTTGAAAAAGTATTGAAAATGAACCAGAACTCTTATTACAACTTGGCTTCGAATCTTTATTTAACAAGGCTTTTAATATCAAAAGTACCTGAAGAAAACCGCAAGCTTGACAATGAAGAAATTGTAAAAGGGCTTACAAATTTAAAAAATATTAAATTAAACAAGTCTTTGAGAAATGAACCTCTTCATCTGGAAGCGGCTTTAGATTATGTATTTATTTATAGCAAAATGGATAACAGCGATGAAAAAAGACTAGATCATCTTTTAAAAGTAAAAGAAGAGTTTACAACTGCTGAGGACATTATTTCAAAAGATTATCAAAACAGCAAATCTCTCTTTCCCGGTAAAGAAAAGATCCTAAGTGCCTATCTGATGACAATCGATGCGGAAATATGCGCTTTGAAAGCGAAATTGACCAAAAATAAAGATCAGCTTGCCCTTGCTGAAAAAATTTATAAAAAGATTAATGATGACAATCTTATTCTTACTTCTTATTTGGGAAAATGCTTAAGCAATATTAAAAAACTGATAGATGAGCAAAAAGGGTCCGAAGGAAAATAAAACATGTTAAAGGGTTTTAGAGCAAAAAGCAGATATGAAAATATGTTTGTTTTTTGTGTCATATTTTCTTTTTCTATACACCTTGTAGCTCTTTTCTGCTTAAACAGGCATTTTCTGTCTTTTTCAAGTGTTAAAAAGTATTTTTCCCCCATTGAAACAAAACTAAGTCCTTCTCCTGTAAAAGTAAGCGGGAAAGATGTGCTTAGCTTTGCTATAGATAAGAGCGATAGGAAATCTCTAAGTGAAAAGAAAGTAATTAAAACCCAGTTAAAAGTTTTAAAAATCGAGGACGATATCAGGGAAGACATTCCTGATATAAAAGTTGTAAAAGAAGAAAAAATTTCTTCAAATTTTGTTTACAAGCCTTCGAAAACATTTACTAAAAAAGATCTTATAGTTGATGAGCCTTCTTTAAAAGTTTCTTATCAAATGCAAAAAGTTGACAATTCTAAAAAAATTGTCCAGTCTCTTAAAAACTCTATCATGGAGATAAAACAAAAAGAGCCTAAAGAACTTTTTACCAAAGCAAAGCTCACTGTACAAAAAGAAATATCGTCTAGAGACTTTTTTTCTCTCGAGCATGCACCGACTTTAACTTTGAGCCGCCTGCCTAAAAAAAACTTTGATGAAGAGGCAAGTAAATTAAAGGTGCGCCTTTTAAAACAGTGGAAGCTCGAATCAAATATAAAAGATGAGTTTATTAAACCGCCTTTTTTGCCTTATCTGCCTCATATTCCGAATCTTTCCGATCTAAATACAGTTAAATGCAATGATGATTTTGATGTGGATCTTGAGTATATTGCCAAAGAAGACAATACAGGTTACATCTTTGCAATCACCCTTATTCCAAAGCCTATAAGCAACTTCAAAAAACTTAAGCAAAATTTTTATTTTGTCATAGACCGGTCTAATTCCATTTTAAACAAAAGATTTTTAGCGACCCGAGCGGCTGTATCTTCAGCTCTTATGTCTTTGGATAAGGGAGATACTTTTAATATTTTAACTTTTGATTCGAAACTCGACTTTGCTTTTGCAAAAAACCAGCATCCGACCCATGAAATGATTTTAGAGGCGAAGAATTTTTTAAAAAATCAACATATCGGTAATTTCTTCTCTTCCAAAGTCTTTTTTCTGCCGTTGAATAAAATGCTGAATAATCCAATAAAGCAAGATGAGATCAATAATATTATTTTTATAACCGACGGAGATGAGCTTGATAAGCCTAAAAATTATCACTTACTTCAAAAATGGACTGAAGTGAACTCCGGAATTCAATCATTTTATGCCCTTGGAGTCTCTACAGATAAAAATTTACCCATTTTAGATTTTTTTTCTTCCGTGAACAAAGGCCAGCTTATTACTGCTTCTGCTTCTAAAAACATTAGAAGGCATCTTGTTAAATTAATTAAAAGCCTAAGCACACCGGTTGCAAAAAACATTATAGTGACCTCGTATGATCAGAGTCTTTCCAACATTAAATTTTATCAAGACCCTTCAAAACAAAATCCGCTTTATCTTGACTCTCCTTATGTTTTAATCGGAAGCACCGAAAAGATCGAAGACTTTTGCATATTTGTACAAGGCAAAAATCCCGAAAAATGGTTTAACATTAAAAAAGACATATCTTTTCAAAGAGCAAAAAGGGGAGGAACTTCTCTTCAAAAGAAATGGGCTGTTTACAATGCAAATAAGCTGTATGAAGAGTATTTAAAAGACGCTAATTTAAATCATTTGAAGAAAGCTGAAGAGCTTTTAAGGCCTTATGATCTAACCCCAGCCTTCCAATGATAATTACATCAGGCAAGTTCCGGGGCTTTAAACTAAAAACTCCAAAAGGATTATCAACAAGACCAACCTCTTCAATGATCAAGCAGGCAGTTTTTAATATTTGCAGAAATACTTTGCCTGGGTCTTATTTTCTAGATCTTTTTGCCGGCAGCGGAGCCATCGGGCTGGAAGCTTTAAGCGAAGGTGCTGAATTTGCTCTTTTTATCGAAAACAATAAGCTTGCCCTTAGCTGTATTTTGGCAAATATCTCTTCTTTAGACTTAAAAAGTAAAACCAGAGTCCTCAGGGATATTTCTAACCTGCAAAAAACCAATCTTAAGTTTGATCTTGTCTATATTGATCCTCCTTATAAGTATTACGATGAAAAGGGATTTGTCTCGAAAATTTTAATTTCCTTAATGGGAAATTTGCAAAATGATGCCCGAATTTTTTTAGAGGCCCCATCTTCTAAAGATATGGAAATTGATGATATTAAAAACTTTAAACTTGAAAGCGTTCGAAAATACGGATCTTCTTCTTTAGTCATTTTTAGTTTTTGCTCAACGTAATTTTCTGATTCAATAGTAAATCCGGAAAATCTTTTTATGCTTTCCAAGCTGATGTAAGAAATAGCCTTATCGCTTTATAAGAGAAGTTTTTACAAATTTTTAACTCTGTTTTAAATAATTTTTACCTTAAATAGCATAGCAAAAATCTTGAGAATAATAATAAAAGGCAGTTAGAATGGCTCCATATTTTAAAGTTAGCTCTATTGATAAGGACACCCTAGTTTAATAGAGGCTCATCAACGATAATTGAATTTTTTGGGATCACGACGCTAAAAAAATTGCATTAAAGATTTTTCTTTAAAATGCATTTTTTTAGGAAGCGAACCCACCTGTAAAAAACTGGTTGATAGGCTTACGCTAGAACCTTTTCGGTGGAGTTTTTTTTCTTCTAAAATCAGCTGATCAATACTCAATTTCATAGAAAAATCTTTTTAAGACTTTTATCATATTATTTTTTTTAGAAATTTTTTAATATGCAGTTTTTTTTCATAAGTAATTAAAATACTTATTTGAGTATTTAAGTAAAACATGATAAAGTGATATAAAAAGGAGAAAAACTATGGCCATTAAAACTACTAGGATGTCAATAGACGTTCCTCTCAAAGAGCATAAGCTCATTAAAGTTTTGGCAGCTGCAGAAGGAGCCAGCATTCGAGAATTTGTTATTGAATGTATTCATGAACGAATTTATTCGGATAAAGTCCCAAATAAAAAAACTATAAAAGCAATGGAAGAAACGCGAAAAAAAAAGACTAAAAAAGCAAAAAACTTTCAAGATCTTTGCAAACAGCTGGGAATATAATGTTAGACCTTCGCTATACAAATCAGATAAAGCGAGATTTACGTTTAATCAAAAATAGAGGAAAAGATCTTAATAAGCTAAAAGCAATTATTGATCTAGTTGTTGATTTACCATCGCCATCGACAATATGCTTTGTTGTAACTATCAACTTCTATTCCTAATTTTCGAACTATTTCAAATATAGGTATTTTGCTGAGTATTTCTATTAATTCTTTATCTACAATGATGTCTGCTTTTGGCTACAAACTCACGGAACGCTGAAGAAGAGCCGGGGCGATCAAAAAATTCTACTACGTCTTTAGCGATTTCCTTGGGAAGATATACACGTTTTTTCTCTGTTTTCTTAGACCCTTTTGGCCTTCCTGCTCCTTCTCTTTTTCCGCCTCTTCCTTTTGTTTTTCTCTCTACTTTCTCAGATATGTTTTGATTAAGTCTTTGTTTAATGAATTCGCGCAAATAAAGAGGATAATTCTTTATTACTTCTTCTGGTGAATCCCCAGCATATTCAACATCAGGATACAACGAGTGCTTAAAAACCCAAGCATTAAATCGTTTATCGAAATGAGGTTTAATTATACCTATTTCCTTTAATGCTATTTTCAGATTTTTATCTATTTCTTTTTTGGAGGCCATTGCAATCCTTTCTCTTTAAATTTTTGTTCAGTTTTGTGGACACTGTGGGCTACAACTTCTCTTTTTTTTCCCTTGCCGTGGCTTATCTTGATTGAGCATAGGAATATATCTTTTTCATCATATAGATTATAATCAATGCCACCTTTCTCTAAGACCCATCCTGCTGCCTTTAGATATTTGAGATATGTGTTTTCATCTAAGGGTTTATATACCATATCTATCCACTTTCCTTAATTTTAGATTATTTGGGATGAAAAATCAAACAAGTTTTTCAATAATAATTGTTTTTTTAACATAACAAGCTCTAAATCAACGTAAAATAGGTTAAGTTTAATCTTTACTAAGACTTCGTATCAATAAATTTTTATGGATCTAATAGATAAAGAATATTTTTAGTAAAAGAGCGAATCTATTTTTGCGTAATAGATATAACCTCTTCAACCGAAATATCCTTGATTTGAAACAGTTCTTTTAGATTCTTTTTTACAAGGGAGGCAAAATGCCCTTTAGAGTCAAAATGCTCTTTAATAGTGCAAAGAAAGTCTTCATGGGCCCTTCCATTTCTATAACTCGGAGTTTTTTTAGGAAATTTAAGCAGCTCCATATTTCTTTTCTCAAAATCCCAAAGAAAAGAAGTATGATGAAGCCATCTTTCTTTTTTTATATACTGAGCGTTGCCGCCGCATTTTTTATTTTCAATCGTATAGTCATTTTCCGTTAAGGAAAAAGAATCTGGGAAAATTTTTTTATAGAAAGATTCGGTCCATCTGAAAATTTCTTCAGGGAAAGAAAAATTAAGTCTTTTTTTGGAAAAAATAAAGCTTACGAAAATTGTATTTTCATCAACAACTACAGTTCCGCCTCCGCTAAAACGTTTGATCACAGGAACTTTTGTTTTTTCTGGATCGATGAATTCTTCTTTTTTATTAGAGGAGCCCAAAACTATAGAGAGGGGAGACCCAATGTTGACAAAGCACCAATTATCTTCATTTGTTTTTAAAAGAGCCTCTTCGACTTTAAGCTGATCAGTAATTGGAAGATTTTCCGTTTGCAGGAAATTGATCATAGAGATCCAATTTCCTGGAGCTCTTCAATTGGCACTACTAGATATTTAACCCCTTGCAAAGAAGAAACTTTGAACAAGAAGAGAGTATTTCCTTCAAATAATGAAATATCAACGATATTAGAGACAACATTGCCGTTTGTTAATTTGTAAAACACTCTGGCGGAAGCTTTCTCTTTTTTTAAAAGATCGTAGGCCTTTAAAAAATCTTGAGCGCGGGACTTTGCATCTATCATCATAACGCTTTGAGCAAATCCTTTGTCTTTAATAGGAACCACCAAAGGCTTTTCTTCTTTAGCCTTAACTTCATTTTCCTGACAGAAGGCAATGGTAGAAATAAAAAAGAATAACAAGCAATAGCGCATATCAAGCTCCATTTTTTTTAAGCATTATCATCAAGATAGAAATATCTGCTGGAGAAATTCCGGCAAGCCTAGAGGCGACTGAAAGGTTTTCCGGAAGAAATTTCTTAAGCTTTTCTTTTGCTTCGTTTCGAAGTCCTATTATTTTGTCATATGTAAAATTTTTGGGGATATTTATCTTGTCTAGATATTCAAATTTGGCAATCTCTTTTTCCTGCCTTGATATATATCCGGCATAATTTATTTCTATTTGAATCTGGTTGTTAATTTCTTTCCCATGGTCAACAACATCTAAAGGATATTCTTGAAGCAGTTTTTGGTAATCAAATTCTTTGTGGCAGAGGATTTGAGAAAGAGAAGATTTTTTTCCAAGCAGCGATTTATAAGTTGTCTCAAGTCTTTGTTTTTCTTTTTCAATAAGCTCTTTTTGAGATTGAATTTCTTTGTATCTCTCTTCAGAGATTAGGCCTTCTTTGTAAGCATAAGTAAAAAGTCTTAATAAAGCGTTGTCCTGTCGCAATATTAAACGATGCTCCGCCCTTGATGTAAACATTCGGTAGGGCTCTAGAAGATCTTTTGAAATCAAATCATCGATCATAACTCCTAGATACGAGCTGGCCCTTGATAGATAAAGCATCTCTTTTTTTAGGGCTTTATTGGCAGCGTTGATTCCGGCAATAAGTCCCTGTCCTGCAGCTTCCTCATAACCGGTTGTCCCGTTTATCTGTCCTGCTAAAAAAAGATTATCGATAAGCTTTGTCTGTAAGGAAGAATAGATTTGTCCGGATAGAGCATAATCATATTCTATGGCATAAGCCGGTCGCATGATCTCTGCATTTTCCAAACCCTTGATGCTGCGGATAAATTCAAGCTGTACATCAAAAGACATAGAAGAGGACATGCCGCTTAAATAATATTCAGAAGTATTTTGTCCTTCAGGCTCAAGAAATACCTGATGTCTGTCTCTGTGTGAAAAGCGAACTACCTTATCTTCCAGGGACGGACAGTATCTGGGCCCAAGGCCTGTTATCTTGCCGGAATAAAGGGCTGATTTCTGCAGATTTTTCTGAATAATCTCTTTTGTTTGTTCTGTTGTATAGGTAATGAAACAATTTGTTTGAGAAAGCAGCGGTTTTACCTCATCAAAAGAAAACCTTACATTTTCATCGCTTGGCTGAATTTCCACCTTTGAAAAGTCAATGCTTCTTTTATGGATTCTTGGAGGAGTGCCGGTTTTTAATTTGCCCAGTTTTAATCCAAGTTTTTTTAAAGACTCGGAAAGTCCTACGCTTGGCTTGTCTCCGCTTCTTCCGCCGCTAAAGCTGATGTGCCCTATAAAGATCTGGCCATTTAAAAAAGTTCCGCTGGCAACTACGTAGGATTCAGCTTCGTAGGTAACACCTTCTAAAGTAGTAACTCCGGTGATGGAATTATTCTCAAAAAGAATATTCTCTACTGTTCCTTGTTTAATCTCTAAATTGGGAATTCCTTCTAAGGTTTTTTTCATCTCGAACTGATAGGCGATCCTATCAACTTGAGCTCTCGGGGCTTGAACAGCGGGCCCTTTGGAAGCGTTTAGCATTCTATAGTGGATGGAGGTTTGATCGGCAATTTTGCCCATTATACCGCCCATGGCATCGATTTCCCGCACAATATGGCCCTTTGCCGTTCCCCCGATTGAAGGGTTACAACTTAATTTGGCAATAGTATCTAAGTTCATTGTCAAGAGAAGCGTCCTTACGCCCTTTTTAGCAGAGACATATGCTGCTTCGCAGCCCGCATGTCCGCCCCCTATGACAATGACTCCATATTTTTCTGGATAAATCCACATAAGAGTGAAAAAGTTTAATTATTTAGATTTGTGTCTATCTCTTCTAGATCTTTTTTTTCTTTTGTGTTTTGCCATTTTGGCTCTTCTTTTCTTCTTAACTGACGACATGTTTTTCCTCGTAAAATTAAAAAAGGGATGTTTATTTTAAAAAAATTTCACTTAATTTTATTATAATGCAGATAAAATGTAAAGCAAAGTAAAAATTTAATTATAATAAATTTTTTTATTAGAAAAGATCTTGGTTGTTTCAAAAAAACAGTTTAGTTATTGGCATAGCTATTTTCTTGTTTGGCAAGAGTCTCTTCAACGGATGAATAGTTGGCAAACTGCGCAAGTTCTTTTCGGTAAGAAAGGTTAATCGAACCGACAGCGCCGTGTCTATTTTTAGCAATGATCAGCTCGGCATGGCCCGGTTTATCATAAGGGTCGTAATATTCCCGTCTTAAAAGGAACATAACAAGGTCGGAATCCTGCTCGATACTGCCTGATTCCCGAAGGTCGCTCATCATGGGGCGATGACCCTGTCTTTCTTCAACTTTTCTAGAAAGCTGAGACAGGCAAAGAACTGGAATATTAAGCTCTCTTGCTAAATTCTTCAACATACGCGAAATCTCTGAAATTTCATTTTGGCGGTTTTCCATAGATCTGGATGTGCCGGATCCGGTAACAAGCTGAAGATAATCAATGACCAAGAACTGGATGTCGTAATTTTCTTTCATCCTGCGGGCCCTTGCTCTTAGATCGGTTATCTTAAGTCCGGGCTGATCATCGATAATCATATTAAATTTCTGCATTTTGTTAACAACCGATACGATTCTTTGAAATTCGTTTCCATTTAAAGAGCCGGTTTTTATTTTTTCAGATTCTACCTCGGATTGCGAGCAGATCATTCTGTGCAAAAGCTGTTCAGCGGTCATTTCTAAAGAAAAAATTCCAACAGGCTTAGAGCTTTTGAAGCAGACGTTCTCTGCGAGATTTAAAGCAAAAGCCGTTTTTCCCATTGCAGGGCGCGCTGCGAGTATCATTAGGTTGGAAGGAGCAAAGCCGCTTAGCATTTTATCGATGTCTGTAAAATGAGTTTGAACTCCTGTAAGGTTGGCGAGAGGGCCATGGACCTGATATTCTTCCTGTTTTGCCTGCAGATTTTTTAAATAAGGGGATTTCGATTCAGATTTTAGACCGCTTATAAGGTCTTTTATTGCAATTCCAGCTCCGGTGTTTATGCTTTGCGAAATATTATAAAATTTAGACTGGGCGACATCCAACACTTCACTGACGTTCGAAGGTTCGCAAAGAGCATCTTTTGTAATCTCTTCAGCTGCATTGATCATTTTTCTAAGAAGCGATTTATCTTTAACAAGTGCGACGTATTCTTCGACATATGCGGCAGTTCCGGCATATTGGGCCAAAGTTGTAAGATAGCTTATGCCTCCGGCCTCATCTAACTTATTTTCGTTTTTTAGCTCTTCGGCTAAAAGATGAAGGTCTGCGGGTTTGTCTTTAACATAAAGCTGCTTTAAAGATCTGAAGACAAGCTTATGTTCCAAATAGTAAAAATCATTCTCATCCAAACCATCGGCCGCTATGTTTAGGCTGTTATAGCTTGTTACCATACAGCCTAAGACCATCATTTCGGATTCTTTAGAGTTTGGCGCAATTTTAATGATGGGTTTTTGATCTTTCATTTTTACCTTAATTTTTTCTCTAACATAACAAATTTTTTTTATTTGATGAAAACAAAAATGATAGATCGGAGAAATTGTTTTTTGAGAAAGATTATTTTTAAGAGAAGTTTTTTTTAAACTATTTTAGGCTAGCGGTTTTAGAGATTTTTTTCGTAAATAATATGAGAAGAGCTTTTTAGAAAAGGAAATAAATTTTACCTTGAGATATCAAAAGTCTTTAGTTTTTTTTAAAAAATCATGTAATATTTTTTTTAAAAAAATTCATAAAAAAGGTTTCATATGAAAAAAATGATATTTTTATTGCTAGCTTCTGCCGTTTGTTTTGCAAGCGAAGATTATAAAATTATAACACTTCAAGACATTGTGAAGACCGGCGCTTTTCAGGAAATGGATTTATCTGAAAATATCCCTTTTCAAAACTATGTAAATGAAACAAGCTCAAATGTTGTCTTAGTAAATAAGGGAACCAAGCTCTCTTTAAATTTTTTCCTAAAAGGAGACTGTTTCCATTTTAATACATCCCAACTTCCTTATATCACTATTGAAAAAGACCTTTATTTTAGAAAAGAAAAGAAGCACATGCTCTATAGCACCGATTTAGTAAACTGGAATAAATCGTATAAATTTTTCAATTCAAAGCCTTTAATCGATATCAGAGAAAATAATGACGATGCTATCGGCATAAATGTTGGCGCTTCAATAGATCAAAACTAATTTCTTCGCTTTTTAAAAAACTTTAGATTTTTAAAAACACTCCTTTAAACGGGAGTGTTTTTTTAAGCAGTTGATCCGCCCCTAAAACGAAGGCAGTCGATTAAGAACATAAGAACATTTTTAGAAAAATTTTAGCTTTCAAAAAATTTCAAAAAAACAAGAGTATGCAGAAAGGAACTTTTTCTATAAATATGCTTCAATAGTAAAAAATTATTCAGAGAAGATTTTTTCATTTATGAAATCAAGAACTATCTTAGTAAAAGCTTCCGGCTTTTCTATACAGATTGAATGGCCGGTTTTTTTAAATGAATAGTAGCTTGCAAAAGGAATATTCTGAACTAAAGCTTCTGTTTCATCCTGAAGAATTAAAATGTCTTTTTCTCCTCTTAAAATAAGAGTCGGATTTTCGATCTTTTCAAGAAGTTCTCTTGAATCAAACTTTTTTAAAGCTTCAAGATGTTTTTTAAAACCCGATTCTGTGGGAAAAGAAGGATTTTTTAAAAAATCTTTCATCGTTTTTTTTAGATTTCCTTCTTTTTCTAAATAGTCCGAACTAAAGACCCAGGGAATAAAGCTAAGAGCTTTTTGCTCTAGAGACATTTTGATTTTATATAAACCTAAAATAAAATCAGAGGCCAGATAAGAAGTGAAGTTTAATTTGGAAGTAGTGGAGTCTAAAATCAGCTTGCCGATATTGCTTCCGTGCTTTATCGCAAGCATCTGAGCGATAGCGCCGCCCATGGAGCTTCCTAAAATATCGGGCTTTTCCAAATTGAGATTTTGTATCAAAGAAAAAACATCTTCCGCCATGTCTTCGATGGTATAAGCCGTATCTGGATTGTCCGACTCGCCAATGCCGCGATTGTCAAAAATAAGAATCTGGTTTTCTTTTTTTAAACTATCTATCAGAGGAAGCCAGATATGATGGGAAGTAGCGAGGCCGCTGATTAATACTAAAGGCCTGCCTTTGCCATGAAGCTCGTAGTACAGGTTTATATTGTTTGCTTTGATTTTCGGCATAAAATTAATTTAATATTTCTAATACTTTGATAGCAAAAAAAACATATATCTGAAAGAAACAAATAAAGGCAGCGGTTTTGATAGATGAAAAACAGGGGAATTTTATATTTAAGCTCGGCATTTTTATTATATAAATAAAAATTTAAAAAGATGGAAAAGATTTAAAATTAAGGAGAATTTTCAAAGAGAACAAAAAGTTCGGAAAGAGAGGGATTCGAACCCTCGATACCCGATGAAGAGTATACGTCCTTAGCAGGGACGCGCTTTCGGCCACTCAGCCATCTTTCCGTAAGATAAAATTTGGAAAGTCATCATATCTGCTTTTCTGTTTTTGAGCAAGAAAGCAAAAAATGAATCTGCAGATTTTTAAAATATTATTCTATATGCAAAGTCTGAGAGAGCCTTTTGCCGTTTAAAGCATTCCAGTAAGTGGACATTTGTGAACCGTCGGGATTTTGAACGGTAATATTAAAAATCGGAACAAATATCTGTGTTGTTTTTCTAATTGTAAAATCATTGCCAAAAGCAGCTCTTGCAGTATATTCAATTTGGCCCGTTCTGTATTTTTGAGGGATGCGGCTGGCATTGTTAAATTTTTTTGTCACTAGAAACTGATTTAATTTAGTCTCGGGAGCTACCTGCAATTTTGGATTTTGAAGATGAAGGCGAAAATTATTTCCAGATTGGACAATTAGATTTTTTTTACGGGTGGCATCCAGCCAGTTATCCAATATCTCGTCTTCTAAGTTCAGGTGTTTTTGCAAAGCTTCCCTATCCATAAAACCGCCGGTGGAAGCGAGAGCGTTGATTATTTTAAAGTCTTCTTTATCGGCCCCGGCTCGGATGCAGTCTGTAAAGCCGTGGGTTTCTTCCCAGGAATTTGAGTCTATTACCATTTCGCCATCAACCAGGCTCCATAGAATAACTCCTTCTCCGGTTTTTTCTTGAGAACGGGAATATTTTACTTCCATTAGCAGGTATGGATGAAATAATAATGTCGGCTCTAAAAAAGAATGCTTGGCATCTTTCAAAAGCTCTTTTTTGTGAGTCTCCATGATAGACTCTGCGCTATAGCGCACTTCCAGCGTTTGATAGCTTTGAGGTTTTAATACGTCCAGCGTTTTATTTCTTACCGAAGGGTGTGTGCTCCAAAGCCAGTAAGCTGACAAAAGAATGAACGCCGGTAAAAAAACTATTAAAAACGTACGCATAAAACCTCGCTTTTGCTTTAAAAAAAAATATTAATGTAAAGCTCAATTTTTAAAAATATCTTTTATTAACTATAATTTCATAGATAATAAAAATTCAGCGTTACTATTGGTTTTTTTAAGCCTTGATATTAGAAGGTTCATACTATCTAAAGGAGTAAGGTCAGCAACAGCCTGGCGAAGAATATAAATTTTTTCAAGCTCGCTAGGATGATATAGCAGTTCTTCTTTTCTAGTGCCGCTCTTAATCACATCAATTGCCGGATAAACTCTGCGGTCCGCCAAACGTCTATCTAGAACAAGCTCCATATTGCCGGTTCCCTTGAACTCTTCAAAAATGACTTCGTCCATTCTTGAACCTGTATCGATCAAGGCAGTTGCAATAATAGTTAACGAGCCGCCCTGTTCAACGTTACGGGCTGCTCCAAAAAAGCGTTTTGGTTTGTGAAGGGCATTTGCGTCAACGCCGCCGGTTAATATTTTTCCAGAATGCGGCTGCACGGTGTTATATGCTCTTGCCAATCGTGTAAGAGAGTCTAACAATATGACAACATCTTTTTGGCATTCGACAAGCCTGCGGGCTTTTTCAATAACCATTTCTGCAATTTGCACGTGTCTTTCCGGAGGTTCGTCGAAAGTAGAAGAAACAACTTCACCTTTAACGTTGCGGATCATGTCGGTTACCTCTTCAGGCCTTTCATCAATTAGAAGAACGATTAAGAAAACTTCAGGATTATTAGTTTCAATAGCATTGGCGATGTCCTGAAGAAGAATTGTTTTTCCGGATTTTGGAGGAGAAACGATCATTCCTCTTTGCCCTTTGCCTATAGGAGCTGCAAGATCAAGAACGCGGGTAGTTAATTTTTCTTTGGAAGTTTCCATTATTAGGCGTTTATTGGGATAGAGGGGAGTTAAGTTTTCAAAAAGTACTCTTTCTTTGACTTCGTCAGGTGGTTTATCGTTGATTTTTTCAACTTTTAAAAGAGCAAAATATTTTTCTTTTTCTTTAGGAGAGCGTATCGATCCATAAAGAGTATCCCCTTTGCGTAAGTTAAAGCGCCTGATCTGAGCGGGAGAAACATAAATGTCTTCGGCTGAAGGCATATAGTTGTAGTTTGGGGAGCGTAAAAAGCCAAATCCGTCGGGAAGGATTTCCAATACACCTTCTCCATAAAGTACTTCATTTGGATGTGTTGATATTGCTTTTACGATTTCGAATACAACCTGAGTTTTTGGTAAAGAGCCAAGATGTTTTAATCCAATAGATTTTGCATAGCTATAGAGCTCTTCGATGTTCATTCTCTGAAGCTCGGAAATTTTTGTAACTATTCTTCTATTTGGATCTAGTATCAGCACATCAGGAGATGTTTCTTGTTCCAATTCTTCCTCAGGGGGGAGCGCGGCTGGAGTCGTAGGTTCAATTTTTTTGTTTGGTTTGCTTGGGAATGGGGGTGGTTGAATAATTTTATCTTGATTCATGTAAACGTTTTCTCCTATTTTGCAATAAATTCGCTATTTTAGTTACTTGGCTTTTTAGGCTGGCAAAATTAGAGTCATTGTTGATTATAAAATCTGATTTTGCAGCTTTTTTATTTAATGGAAGTTGTCTTTTTACTCTCTTTTCAAAATCTTTTTTTAAGAGGCCTTTAACTCTTTTCTTACACGTTTTTTCATCGGCAATAACGGTAATTATGTAATCAAAGTATTTTTCTTTTTTAGCTTCAAAAAGTAAAGGGATCTCTACTACGAAAAAGTTATAATTTTTAAGTTTTGCTTTTGCATATAGTTTTTCAATTTCTTCAAATACTACCGGATGAACTATCTTTTCCAGCTTTCTTAATTTCTTTTTATCATTAAAAACTATTTTTGCAATTTTTTTTCTACTTATTTTTCCATTTTCTAGTATATCTGCATTGAAAAGTCGTATGATTTTTTGTCCGGTCGATGTTTTTGAAGATATAATCCTATGAACCAGTTTATCTGCACTAACAACAGAGGCGTTGAATTTTTTAAAATATCGGCAAACTGTTGATTTACCCGTACCAACACCGCCGGTCACTGCAATTTTTAATAGTGAATTTAACATTCGCCCCAATTTTTGCCAACCTGTAAATGTATGGTTAAAGGTACTTTCAATTTAATAACATTTTCCATTTTTTCCTGAATAATGGCTTTAAAAGTAGATATTTCATTATCAGGAACTTCAAATATCAGCTCATCGTGAATCTGTATAATCATGAAACCTTTTAGATTAGATAAAACTTTATCTATATTTATCATGGCCATTTTAATAATGTCGGCAGCTGTCCCCTGCAGGGGAGTGTTTACGGCAAGTCTTTCTGCAAAAGCTTTAATGCTCGGGTTTTTGTTATCGATATCCGGGATCGGCCTTTGCCTTCCCAGTAAAGTTTTGGCTACTTTTGTTCTGGCAACTTCTTCTTTGCATTTTTCAATGAAAGAAAGAACTTTGGGATATCTTTCAAAATAGGTTTTTATTAGATGTGATGCCTCTTGAAAAGAAATATTTAACTGTTCGCTCAGACCATAAGAGCCCTGTCCGTAAAGAATACCGAAATTGACTGTTTTTGCAACACGGCGCATATCAGAGGTGACTTCACTGAGTGGAATTTTATAAATTAAGGAAGCGGTATGGGCGTGGATGTCCTGATTTTCGTTAAAAGCCTTAATTAGCTCATGGTCTTCGCTGAAATGGGCTAGAAGACGCAGCTCAATTTGAGAATAATCGGCTCCAACGTAGCTCCAGTCTTTTTTCTGAGGTTTAAAGCCTCTTCTAATATTTATGCCGGCTTCTGTTTTCACAGGAATATTTTGAAGGTTCGGATCTTGGCAGGAAAGCCTTCCGGTTGCGGCGACAGATTGGTTAAAGGTAGGATGGATCCTGGAGGTAAAAGGATTGATTTGTTTTGGCAGAGTTTCAATGTATGTAGATAAAAGTTTTTGAACGGTGCGGTGCAGTAAAATTTTTCTTACAATTTCAGATTTGGGGGCTAATTTTTCTAAAACATCCGCTCCTGTTGAATATTCGGTTTTTTTCTTTTTTGGAGGAGGAAGCTGCAGTTTTTGAAACAATATTTCGGATAACTGCTTTGGAGAATTTAAATTAAACTCTACTCCTGCCATTTCAAAAATATCTTTTTCTAAAGCATGAAGTTCTTTTTTTAGCTCGTTTTCCATTTTGTGAAAATGTTCTATATCTATATAAATGCCGTTTCTTTCCATCTTGGCAAGAATTGGGATCAAGGGTATCTCCACATCGTGTAAAAGGTGATTCAAATTTTTTGAGAGCAGCTCTTTTTCAAAAAGGTTTTTAAGCCGTATTGTGTAATCAACGTCTTCGCAGCAGTAATTGGCCACTTTTTCAATGGGAACATCTTTTAGAAGAAGCTTTTTTTTATCTTCTGTTACGAGCTCTTTGTAGCTGACCTTGACTTTTTGAAAAAATTCTAATGCCAGATAATCCAGACCATGGCGGTTATGGTGGGGATTGAGCAGATAAGAGGCCAAAATCGTATCGAAGGATATATTTTTTAGATGAATTGCGTAATTGGCTAAAACCTGAATGTCGTATTTAATGTTATGGCCATAGAATTTTTTATCTGAAAGGCTTTTGATTTTTTCCAAAATTGTGCTTTCATCGATATTGCCGTTAAAAGGAATGTAAAAAGCCGCTTTTTCTTTTGTTCCAAGGCCAATGCCGACAAGCCGGGCTTCCAAAGGATTTTCAGACGTTGTCTCAGTATCAATGCAGATCTCATCTTCTTTAGCTATATCGTAAGTAAGTCTGTTCAAGTCTTCGAGAGAATTCACTGTCTTATAAAAAACAGGAGCTTCTTCTTTTTTGATCTGGGGAGCTTCGACAACTCCTTTTATCTCTTGTAAGAATTTGGGAAAACGCATTTTCTGATAAAAGTCGCAAAGTTCCTTCTCTTTCGGCGGCTTTATGATAAAAAATTCTTTTTCGTGTGGAAAGTCTATTTCAAAATCCAGTGTTGCCAGCTTTTTGCTCAAAATCGCCGTATCTCTTTCCTTAATGAGAGTTTCCTGCTTTTTCCCGGCTACTTTTTCCGGATGGGCTAGAATTTCATCTAAAGTGCTGAATTTCTGTAAAAGCATAGCTGCGGTTTTTGGGCCAAAACCCGGAAGCCCCGGAATGTTGTCTGAAGCATCCCCGGTAATTGCCAGGTAATCGAGCATCTGATTTGGCCTTACGCCGTATATCTCTTCAACCTGTTTGCTATCGATAATCAGATTGTTTTTATGGGCATGAATAACATAAGTATTTTCTCCGACAAGCTGAAAAAGATCTTTATCGCTGGTGCACAAATAAACCTGCATATTTTCTTTTTCAGTGGCCCATTTTGCCACGCTTGCCATTGTATCATCAGCTTCTACACCTTCTACACAAAGGATTGGTATGCCGTAAAGCTCGCAAAATTCATGCGCCAGATTAAACTGGGGGAAAAGGTCTTCAGGAGCGCCTTTTCTGTGCATTTTATATTCGGCATAAAAAACCTGGCGGCTCTTTTTATTATCCGGTCCATCGAAAATGCAAACGAAATAATCCGGACTGAAGTCAGTTATTAATTTTTTAACGGTCCTAATAAATCCGAATAAAGCCGAAGTAGACTTTCCCTCATCATTGGTCATGGGACCTATGGCGTAATACGATCTAAAAAGAAAATTAACCGCATCTATGATGAGGATCTTGTCCATAAATTCCTATTTGGGCATATAAAGATAGCTGAAATCTTCCTTTATATCGCCTTGAAGATTTAGTTCATGTTTGATTTTGCCTTTGAAGATTTCATTTGAATCAAAAAGCTCTTCGATAAACGGTTTTTTAGCTTTTATTTTGACTACCTGATAAGGAGATGCAGCTTCGATTTTAGCAGCTTTTAAAAGCTCCATCAAGGCTTCTCGGTAATAACAGTTGCCGTTATCTATGTAGCCATAATTTTCAGCTATAGGGGCAGGGAAGACATTTGCTCCATATGTCGAGATAAGTTTTTCTTTGGAAAGCATCGGCCTTGATTTTGCCACGACATCAACAAACATGTTATAAAAATAATCGTTTAGAAGTTTGAAAGAAACAGACTCATCTTCTTTCCATGGCCTTAAAGGGTTAAGAGCGTCTTTATTTTTTCCCTCTGACAATGTAAGAGCGTCTACTCCAATTTTTTCCATTGTTTTAGAAAAATTTAAGAATGGTCCGCTTATTACTCCGACAGAGCCAATTACGCTGACAGGAGTTGCGAAGATTTTATCAGCCGCGCAGGAAACATAAACTCCGCCTGAAGCGCTTATTCCGTCGACATATGCATAAATTGGCACATGGAATCTTTCTTTGTAGTCTTTTAAAAGAGCATAGATGTCATTAGAATCAAAAACAGATCCGCCTCTTGTGTTCATATTGAGTAAAATTGCTTTTACTCTGTCTTTTTTAAATATTCCTTTTCTGGATTCTATAAGCTGGTTCTGGACAGATTCCGTGGTGTTTGATCCGATGCCAATTATTCCATTAATATCAATTTGAAGAACAACCGGGGTTTTTTCTCCTAGAAGATCGCTATTTCCATTGTGGTCAGGCAGAACATAAACAGTGCTTTTTGGTGTTACGGTTTCCTGCCCCACTACAAGCGCTCCGACGGCAACCGTGATAAGAATAAGAGCAAAAAACACTCCCAGTATAGAGAAAAATCCACGGAAAAAAGATCTTAAGGAACTGACGAAAACAGATTCTTTCATAGTCAACATATGCATCTCTTGTTAATTTTTAAATGTGTGCTGATTTTTTTTGATTAACCATTATAAGGACTTAATGATAACGACGTTTAAATAAAGTGTAAACAAACAAGTTTACAAAAGATTATATGGTTATAATATCAAAGAAATCTATTCAGACCAAGAAAAAAAAGAACATTGAAAATAGTTTTAATTTTTTTGGATTTTTAAAGATAGAGTAGCTGTTTATTTTATAAGAAAAGATCAAAAACAAACTAATTCTTGAATCTTTAAAATTTGATCGCTGGAATTAAATTTTTAAAGACAGAAGTCTGCATTCGTAGGTTTTTCCAAATAAAAACTTAAGTAACTTATATCAATAAGCTTATGCAGTGTATTTATAAAAATTTCTTTGTTTTTTCGATTATTTTTCCATGAAAATCAGAGTTTAATGTATCGATTTTCATGGAAGAATAAAAAATTTTTTTAAAATATTTGATATATTTGATGCTATCATTTAAGTCGATTTTGATGCTCTGCCTGCATATATTTATTGCTAATTGATATATGCTATCAATAATTAAGAAAATAATAGCGGACGTCGTTATACACCAAGACTCCGCCATCAAATAGACTGATCAATTTTTACGGTCATATTTATGATTCGACAATAAATATTTCTAAAGCTAAAAAATGACCCAGGCAAAAATATTTAAAACTTAAAGCCTTTTTGCAAAAACAGCTTTTTCTTTCAGCTCGTCTTCAATTTCCAAAAGCCGGTTATATTTTGCAACGCGATCCGAGCGTGAAATCGAGCCTGTTTTTATTTGATAAGCGCTTGTAGCAACAGAAAGGTCTGCAATAAAAGTATCTTCCGTCTCTCCGGATCTGTGAGAGATTACAGTACCGTAATTATTTTTTTTAGCAAGCTCTATTGTTTTTAAAGTCTCAGTCAAAGTGCCGATCTGATTGAGCTTGATCAAAATGGCGTTAGCTGTTTTTTGATCAATGCCTTTTTGTAAAAATTTGGGATTTGTAACAAAAAGATCATCGCCGACTATTTGAATTGAGCCAAGCTTCTCAGTTAAATATTTCCAGCCGTCCCAATCATTTTCATCAAGTGCATCTTCAATGGAATCAATAGGGTATTTTTTTGTTAAGGTTTCTAAGTAATCAACAATTTCATGAGAAGATTTTTTAAAATAAGGCTGTCCCAGCTTCTTTTTTTTCTTTTCAATATATTTTTTTTCTTCCCTGTCGTAAAACTCAGATGCAGCAATGTCTAAAGCTATGGAAACATCCTCTTTTGGCCTGTAGCCGGCTTTTTCAATTGCCTGCACGATATAATCAAGGGCCTCTTCATTGCTTTTTAAGTTTGGAGCAAAGCCGCCTTCATCGCCAACCGAGGTGCTATATCCTTTTTCTTTTAAAATTTTTTTAAGGGAATGGAAGACTTCAGATCCATAACGAACGGCTTCTTTAAAAGAAGGCGCGCCTTTTGGTCTTATCATAAACTCCTGAAACTCGAGCATGTTGTCTCCGTGAGCTCCGCCGTTGATAATGTTCATCATAGGGCATGGCAGGATGTGGGCCTTGTCTTTGCCGAGATAGCGGTAAAGTTCTAAATTTTTGGTAGCGGCAGCTGCTTTTGCTATCGCAAGAGAAACTCCCAAGATGGCATTGGCGCCAAAATTTCCCTTGTTTTCAGTTCCATCAGCCTCGATCATTTTTTTATCTAATTTTTCCTGATCGAAAACATCCTCATCTTTTAGAAGATAGTTCAAGGTGCTGTTAACGATCTGGACAGGTTTTAAGACCCCTTTGCCGAAATAGCGTTTTTTATCATTGTCGCGAAGCTCCAGAGCTTCATGCTCTCCGGTTGAAGCTCCTGATGGGACTTTGGCCCTTACTACTATTTTTCTATCGGTTGTAAGAATGACTTCAACTGTTGGATAGCCTCTTGAATCCAAGATTTCAATTGCATGAATTGATGCTATTTTAGACATGAGAAAACCTACCTGTTTATATTGTGGTCAACATTGTTTATTAAATTAAGATATGAATCATAGCGCAAAGAAGAGATTTTATTTTTTTTAACAGCTTCAATTACTGCGCATGAGGGCTCTATTGTGTGCAGACAGTTTGGATATTTGCACTTTTTTGCCCACTTGTCGAATTCAGAAAAATAATTTTTGATCTCTTCTTTTTTTAAATCCCAGATGCCGAAGCTTTTTATTCCGGGAGTGTCTATGCAAAAACCGCCGTCTTTTAACGGTATTAAGCTGGCTTTTGTAGTTGTATGGGCGCCTTTGTATGTTTTTTCAACAACATCGCTTGTTTTTAATGAAGTTCCAAGTATGGCGTTGATAAGCGAGCTTTTCCCGCTGCCGGACTGGCCGGAAAAGACTGAAGACTTGTTTTTCATCATCTCAAAAAGTTCACTCAAGCCCTGTTTTGTTTTAGAGCTGACCAGTACAAAAGCAATATTTATCTCTTTGTAAACCTTTGTAAGCTCTTCTAGTTTCTTTTTTTCTTCTTCGATTGCATGTTTTGGATATGATTTGTCTTCTAAAAGGTCTATTTTGTTGATGACAACAACCGGCTGCATGTTTCCTCTAATGGCGGCAATAATGTATCTATCAATGAGAGGGGATTTTAGAGGAGGCATCATTACTGAGGCGGTTATTAGAACTTGATCGATGTTTACGGCAATTATCTGTATCTGATTTCTTAGAGAATCCTGTCTTGAAAGTATGGAATATCTTTTTTCAACTTCGCTGATAGATCCGGTATTCGGCCCTTCGCTTGAAAAAAGAACCAAATCTCCGACAGCCAAAATATTTTTCTGCTGCGTTCTTTCTTTTTTTAAAAAGCCTCTTATGGAACAAACATATTCTTTTCCGCCAGATGCTATAATGGAATTTTCTCCGGATATTGAAATAATCCTTCCCTGAAAAAGATCTTTCTTTGAAACCGAGATCTCTTTTATTTTCTTTAAATCGGTTTTTTTGTATTTGGAGCGGTCTTTTTTCTGAATAAGCTTTCTTTCCTGTTTTTCTTCTTTTCTTTTATTTCCATGAAAGTGCTCTTCTATAAAAAATTCATCGATTTTCTTTTTCATCGAGGCCCCATCAGATATAAAAGTATCGCCCCGGAGACGGCAACATTTAATGAATCTATGTCTTTTCTCATTGGAATGGTAATTTTATTTTTAATAATTTTTGTCCAGCGGGCCGGTCCCTTGGACTCATTGCTTAAAATTAACATTAAAGGAGGCGCGCAAGAAATTTCCTCCGGTCTTTTCCCATTAAGGTCTGCCAGAAAAGGAGTGTATTTTTTTTCAATTATGAGTTTTTCGAGTTCTTCGGTAGAAATAAAAAAGATTGGAAGAGAAAAAGTAGAGCCCTTGGCGGCTCTAAGGGCCTTGTCGTTATAAGGATCGACCGTATCTTCAGTTATTACAATGCCGTCCCAGTTTAAACCGTGGGCCGCGCGTATAAGTGTTCCTAAATTCCCGGGATCTTGCAGCTTGTCGAGAACCAAAAGATATTTTTCTTTTTTTAAATTCCTTTTTTCAGGAAGCATAATTTCAAGCGCAAGCTCTTCCGGAGAAGCAAGGCCAGTTATTTTTTTCATGATATCAAGGGTTACAAAAATCGGCTCTACGCCTGTAAAGCTGCTTGGAAAGTTTTCACAGATGATGAGATTTTTTACCTTAGCCCCTTTTTCCATTACCTCTTCTACTATTTTATTGCCGATAAGCAGAAGAGAGTTTTTTTCTTCACGGTAAGAGCGCTCTTTACGCAGTTTCAATAGATGCTTTATAAGAGGATGGCTTGGAGAGGTTATTCTTTTCATTTGGGCCATGAGGATTTTTTTAAAATCTTTATAATTTTTTGAGGATCTTCAATTTTTTCATTAACAGCTATTTTTTCTGCTTCATTCAGTAGGGCGCCTAAAATTGGGCTTGGTTTTATCCCTTCTTGCAGCAAAAGCTGCGCTTTTACTACCGGGTCTTTGTTTTTTATTCTATTAATAAAAGAGCTAAGCTCATGCTGTCTTTTTTCATGCTCTTCTAAAAATATTTTTTTTTGCAAAACGGGCAAATGGGCTCCTAATATTTTTAAAATTACAGATGAGTTTTTATTCGCATAAATGCTTGCATAGTCATAGTCGGAAAGGGGCCCTTTTAAAAGCTCTTTTATCTCATGGTAGCTTGTAACGAAATTAATATCTTCATTAGAAAGCTTTAGATATTCGCAAAGCTGAATTTTTGAAGTCAGAGACATTTCTTCAAAAAGATCCAATAATTTTGCAATTGTCGGAGCCTCTTTTGGAAAAAGATCCAGATACAAAAGTCTTTCTTCTAAAGTTTTTTGATCAACGGAAGAAAGTTCTTTAAAAATATTTTTTAAAATCCCAAATTCATGAAGGGTTAAAAGACCTTTTTTTAATTTTTGATTTTTAGACATTTTTGTAAATTCCTGGACGATCCTTTCAATCGCAACGTAAGGCAGCAGCTCATTAGCATGGGCAATAATGGCTTTTTTGGTGTCTTCTTCGATAACAAAATCAAATCTGGCAGAAAGTCTGACGGCCCGGAGCATTCTTAAACGGTCTTCTTTAATTCTTTCATGAGGATTGCCGATGGCTTTTATGATCTTTTTTTCTATGTCTTCTTTTCCTCCTACATAGTCGATGACCTCGTTTTTCAATGGATCGTAGAACATGCCGTTGATGGTAAAATCCCTTCTTTTCGCATCTTCTAAGGCAGTTGTGAACTCGATTGATGAAGGCCTTCTTCCGTCTTTGTATTCTAAATCTTTGCGAAACGTTGCCACTTCGTACTGATGCTCGTCGATGATTACTAAAATTATGCCAAAGGCCGATCCGATTGGGACTGTATGGGCAAATAGTGATTGAATAACCTCGGGAGGGGCGTTCGTCGCTATATCTATATCATCCGAATCGCAGTGCATAAGAAAATCTCTTACCCAGCCGCCGGCATAGTAGGCAATATATCCTTTTTCATGCAGTACTTCCGCTATATGTTTTGCTTTTTTGTACATTTGACTTATTGCCTTTAGTTAAAAAAGGATTTTTATGTTCTTATTTGTTATTATTTTAAAAATGAGATTGATGATCAAGAAATTTAATTTTTAAAATGATTTTAATGTTTCAACAAGAGCTTTTATGAGCGGAGATATTTGTCTTTTAAGCGATGAGCTGATTAATCAAATTGCAGCCGGCGAAGTTATTGAATCTCCAACTTCTGTTGTTAAAGAATTAGTGGAAAATTCTTTAGATGCCGATGCTAAAAAAATTCAAATTGAGATAAGCGGGGCCGGCCTTCTTCTCATACGCGTGTCCGATGACGGCAGAGGCATGGAAGAAAAAAATTTAAAAATGGCCCTTGTCCGCCATGCCACTTCTAAAATTAAAAGCTTAAAAGATCTTCATAAAGTTTTGACAATGGGATTTCGGGGAGAGGCTTTGGCCTCTATTGCATCAATCAGTAAAATGAAAATTGAAAGCGCTTTTGACAATGTGGGTTACTCTATAAGCAATGAAAATCCAATTCTTGAAAGAGTTTCCAGAAAAGCTGGCACGCAAGTTGAAGTAAGATCTTTATTTTACAATGTGCCGGTTAGAAAGAAATTTCAAAAATCCCTTGGGGCATTAACTGCAGAAATAATAAAAACAGTGCATTCTTTAGCTTTAGCAAATCCTTTTGTAGCTTTCAGCCTCTCAGTATCAGACAAGAAAATTTTGGATGTAAAAGGGGATAGCTCTTTAGATTTTAAAACAGCTTTCACTTTAAGAGTTAAAGATGTGCTTGGAAGCTCTTCTTTGGCAGGGCTTCATTATGTTGAAGATTTTGAAGCTCCTTTGAAAATCCAGGGTTTTTTAGGAGATGTTAACTTCATCAAATCAAATAAAAAAAGCCAGTTTTTGATGGTCAATCAAAGAACTGTTTATTCTCACATGGTATCGGAAGCGATTAAAGAAGGCTATGGGACTAGAATTGCTGAAAATGATTATCCGGTATTTATATTGAATCTCTTTATTGACAGCAGTTTCATAGATGTGAATGTTCATCCTCAGAAAAAACAGATCAGGTTTTGCGAAGAAGATTTTATAAGGGACCGTTTGCACAAAATAGTTGAAAAAACATTTGAAAAAGAAGCCAAGGTTTTTATAAGCGCTCCCTGTTTTCAGAAAGAGGCGAATTTTTCCCATGTAGATTCTTCTTTTTCGTTTGAGTCTTTTAAGGAAGTAGAGCTCTTTTCAGATCAGAAAGTGAAAAATGAAATTAGGGAAATTGCAATTTTCAATGAATATTTTCTATATGAATTTTTAGCTTACGAAGAGAAAAAATTAATGGTAGTAGATTTGAAAGCGGCCTCTTCTTATCTATTGTTCGAAGATGCCTTAAAGGCAATCGAAAATAAAACTGAGCCGCAGCTGCAGAATTTTTCTTTCCCCATCGTTTTCGATCTGTTAAAAGAAGAAGTTGTTTTGCTTGAAAATAATTTAAAAAATTTACTGCTTCTTGGCTTAGAGATTAGAGTTGTCGGTGAAAAAACAATAGCTATCGACTCAGCATCTCCATATCTTATTTCTGAAAACATGAAGAATTTGGTTTCTTCTATTTTGGAAGAGATCGAACTTTTTGGAAAAACTGAAAAGCAAAAAGCTGTTTTTGAGAAAAAACTGGCTCAGAAAATTTGCAGGTTTGCAAAAAGTAGAAAAAAAAGCTATACAATGGATGAGGCGAAAGCTATCTTAAGCAGGCTTGATAAAAACGGTAAGATTAATTTTGATCCTTTGGGGGAGCGCATTATGATAGAGCTTGCTGAAGATGACCTAGCTAAACTTTTTTCAAATAAAAGAGGAGAAGCATGTCGTATCTCAAAAGAATAGAAAACCTACAAAATCATCTTCTTGGCGATAATATAAATTTTTTAATCCTGGATGAACCTGTTTCATTATTTTATTTGACCGGTCTTCATTTATCATCTGCAAAGATGATTGTGGGACAAAACTCTTCTTCTCTTTTTGTAGATGGAAGATATATAGAAGTTGCAATGAAAAAAGCGCCCTGCAAAGTAATATTGATCGAAGGGGACTCTCAGTCTGATTTTTTGCTTGAGCACGCTTCTCAAAAAACCAAGGTGGCTTTTGATGGAGATAGTTTTACCTATAGCGCATATGAAAATTTAAAAACTTTTTTGCTACATCTTGAGAAAACCTCGAAACTGTCTTTTGAATTAGTTTCTTTAAAAAATCCTTTAAGAGACATAAGGGTGATTAAAACCCAGGATGAAATTTCTTTTTTGAGGAAAGCTGCCGGCGTCAACTGGAAGGGGTTTGAATACATATGCTCGAAATTAAAAGTCGGTGTGAGTGAAAAAAGCCTCGCCTTAGGATATGAGCTTTTCTGCAGAGAACATGGAGCCGAGAGGCTCTCTTTTGAGCCTATTATCTGTTTTGGGGCAAATAGCGCAATGCCTCATCATCACAGCGATGAGACTACTTTAAAAGCAAATGATATTGTTTTGATTGATATAGGCGTGGTTGTTGATAACTATAATTCCGATTTTACAAGAGTCGTTTTTTTTGGCGAAAGAGATCCTCTTCTGGATAATTTTTATTCCATTATAAAAAGAGCCCATAGCAAAGCTCTTAGCTTATGCAAGCCTGGCGTTCATGTAGGAGATATTGATAAAGCGGCCCGCGATCTGATAACGCAGGAAGGCTATGGAAAAGAGTTTCTTCATTCGCTTGGCCATGGCGTTGGACTTGAAGTACATGAATTTCCAAGATTAAGATTTGACGGAGCCGACAAAGACGCTATTTTAAGGCCCGGCATGGTTATTACGATCGAGCCTGGA
>Ga0351911_1039_pt2 | contig 48760 bp, 42 predicted proteins | sample TotcelHT113001L6_FD_206871 | JGI IMG/M metagenome (GOLD analysis project Ga0351911, IMG submission 206871) | Enriched cells from coal bed in the Powder River Basin, Montana, United States - Total cells T11 rep1 HSBNCT.T11.300.1.L6 ... | reverse complement strand
ATATCGCAGACGGCTTGATTTTTTTCACAACTGCTTTTTCTATTACAGGACTTAATAAAAGCTTTTTTTTGGCCTCTTTTTCATCGAAGAGATAAATGTTCGTTGGCTTGTCGACGGAAAGTTCCAAAAGCTCTTCTAAATAAAGGCTTCTTAAGGCCTCTTTTCGAGGGCCTGTTTGAATAATTAGCGATATGTTGTACTTTCTGTCATTCTTTTTTTTATCTTTCCAGGTTTTGAGATAGAAAGGCAAAAAAACAAAAACAATGATAAATATCAAACCAAAAAAAACACGCTTAATAACAAGATTCATAAACCTAAATTTGCCTTCTGTCTTTTTTTATGAAAAGCTAAAATTATCAACCTGTCTAAAAGATCGCTAAAAGCAATTTTTCTATCAGCTTTTTCCCACATTCCGGGATACAGGCCGTTAGAGGCAAATCCGGGTGTCGGGTTGATCTCGCTGAAGTAATATTTGCCGTCTTTTAAGAAAAAATCTATACGCGACATTCCGGACGATCCCATAAGCTTATATAATAAAACCGCCATATCCTGGACTTCTTTGATCTTTTCTTTGGAGATCGAATCTGGAATCTGCACTTGAAAATGCTCATCTTTATATTTTTTTTCATGAGTGTCAAATTCCCCACTGTTCATTGCCTCTTTGGAAACCGCCGCCTCAATATTTGTATTTCCCAAGACTGCCACATGGACTTCCTGTCCGATAACACCTTCTTCAACTATAAGATGATCGTCCAATTCAAAAACCTTTTCCATTTTTGTTAAAATTTCACGTCTGTCATCAACCCGCTCCACGCCTATGTTATATCCCATATGCGCCGCCTTTATGAAAAAAGGGCATTCAAATGTTTCAATCTTTTTTAAAAATTCATCTTTTTTTTCAATCCATAAAATCTTAGGAATATCGATGAATTTTGCAGTATTTATGCCATTGTTAAGCGCTATGTATTTCACCCACGCCTTGTTCATGCCGCAGCTGCAGGCCGGATAGGAAGGGCCGCTATAGGCAATATTTAACGTGTCTAAAAATCCCTGAACCATTCCATCTTCACCGCAAGGACCGTGCAAAATCGGCATGCAAACATCGCAATCCTTCAGCTTTTTAAACACATCTGTGGGAAAAATCTCATTTTGCTCTTTAAAAGAAAAATCGCTGCAAAGCTGCCATTTTCCTTCTTTGGTGATACCAAAAACATTTATGTCATAAATAGATCTGTCCAAATTCTGGTATATGCTCTGAGAGGATGAAATCGAAGACTCATGTTCCGGCGATTTTCCTCCAAAAATAAGGCCTAAATTTATTTTAGACGGTTTTTTTTGATAAGCATTGAAAACATCTCTTCCTAATTTAGTAATGTCTCCGGCTCCCAAAAAAACAACAACTTCCAAAGGATTGATTATGGATTTAATCTTTAAAAAATCTTCTCTTGGCAGATAGGAGCATTTCGGATGTTTTATTTTTTGCACCAAATTTTTTGAGCTAATATTTTCTATTGGACTTTCTCCGGCGCTGTAAATATCCGTTATCAGAACATGGTCGGCATCTTTAAAAGCGGCAGCAAATTCTTCCAGTAGATCTTTTGTCCTTGTAAATCTATGAGGCTGAAAAACAGCCAGGATTTTCTTTTCATTTACTGCATTTCTTAAAGCTTTAAGCACTGCCTTTATTTCCGTTGGATGGTGGGCATAATCATCATAAAAACAAGTTTTATTACACTCCCCTATCTTATCCATCCTTCTTTTGACTCCCCTAAAACAGGCCAAAGAATATCGGATAGCCTCTTCCTTGATGCCAATTTCTAAAGCAAGTCCAAAAACTGCAAGGGCGTTCAAAACCATGTGTTTTCCAGCTAAATTTAAAACAATATCTTTGTAAACTTTACCCTTGAAAGAAACATCAAAACTAGAAGAAAAACCATTGAGCCTTACATTATCTGCAATTAGCATGGCATCTTTAGAAAAGCCATAAGATGTGCCTTTTAAATTAAGCTGATTTAATACTTTGTCTTCCTTGCACCAAAAAAAGTTGTTTTTTACATTTTTTGCAAAATCAGAAAAACCCTTTTTTAAATTTTCTAAAGATTTCCAATAATCCAGATGATCTTCTTCCACATTGGTTATTATTGCATAATTGGGAGCATATTTTAAAAATGACCCATCGCTTTCATCTGCTTCCAAAACAAAATATTTTCCGCTTCCGACATCAGCATTGGTCTGCGTTGCATTTAAAATGCCGCCTATTGAATAGGTGGGTTTTGAGTTTGCATCTATTAAAACCTGTGTGAGCAATGAAGTTGTCGTAGTTTTTCCATGTGTTCCGCAGATAGCCAATGAGCACTGTTCTTTTATCAGTTCGTTGAGTAAATCCGAGCGGTGAAGAACTTTAATGTTTTTTTCTTTTGCAAAGGCAAGTTCTTCATTTTCATTTGTAATTGCGCTGCTGTAAACTACAATATCATCTTCCAAAATGTTTTCTTTTTTATGGCCTATGAAAATCTTCGCTCCCTTTTTTTTCAAAGTATCCAAAACAGCGCTCGAACTGTTGTCGCTTCCCTTCACTTTGAATTTTTTTATAAGCAGGATCTTGGCTAAAGAGCTCATTCCTATTCCACCAATGCCGATAAAATGATAACCCATGATTTACCTCTTTAATTGAAAAATAAATTCTGCAAGCGGCTTTCTGTTTTCTTTTTCTAAATCTTTTTTAAATTTAACTAAATTTTCCCCCATCTGATTTTTTCCCATCATTTCCTTAATTTTTTTGGTAAAATGGAAAAGATTAAATCGATTTTCAAGTATTGCAATCCCGCCTTTGATTTCCTGTATAAAAAAAGCGTTGTACTGCTGATGGTTTTCTGAAGAATAGGAAAGAGGGATTAAGATTGACGGGATTTCAAAAAAGATAAGTTCGCATATAGTTCCGGCTCCCGATCTGCAAATTGCCATATCGCAAGCAGAGTAGATAGTTGCCATATCTTTTTCATAAGAGCTGACATAAGATGCAATCTTATGTTCATCGTAAAAGCTCTTTATCTCTTTTGCGTTTTTGTCATTTCCGCACAGATGGATAATTTGAAAGTTATTGGTTTCTTTTAAAATTAATGCAGCCTCGCAAAAATTTTCATTTATAAAATTAGCTCCCTGAGATCCGCCAAAAACCAAAATGGTATATAAATCATCGAGGCCCAGTTTTTTTCTAGCCTCTTTTTTATCCATCTTTTGTAAATTGCTCCAGGGAAGCAGAGGGACCATCTGATAGTTTTCCCTTCTTTTTTCTCCAAACTGGCACGCTACGACTTTAGCTTTCTTCTCAAAAAACCTATTGACCTTTCCCATAGAGATGTTGGCTTCAAAAAGAACAATGGGTTTTCTCATAAGATACGCTGCGCAAAGAACCGGAAAGGTATAGTAAGATCCAAAGCCCACAACTACATCGGGCTTAAATTTTAAAAAAAATCTGACCGTTTGCAGGATGCCTTTTCCGATATCAAAAACAGATGTGAAAAACTGTTTTTTATTCAACGGTCCGCTCTCTACTTCATGAAAATCAAATTTTTTATGAAAATTGTAATTGTTGCCAAGGCCTTTGGCCATGAATACGATGTTATTGCCCATCAATTCTTGGGCGAGCTGCTGGGCCGGGATCAAGTGTCCTCCGGTTCCCCCTGCAGAAATGACGATATTTAGAACCATTCTATACCAACATTTGTAAGGTCGATATGTCTAAGCTTATGCGATTGTTCTTTTTTCTGCCATTTTTTCTAAGCCCCTAATTTCACATAGCATTTTTATAAAATATAAAAAGCTCTGTTTTAAGATACAATGAATGAAAAATATTTTTCTAAAAAAAATAAAGACATTGAAAATGGATTTATTTTAAGAGGAAATTTTTAAGATTTAGCTCTTTATTTTTTTGAATCTTAGTATTTTCAAAAAAACTTGAAGATTATTTAAGAAAAAATTTTCAAAAGAAAATTTTTAAGCTCTGCATAAAAAAACAAGAAAAAAAATACAGCTTAGATAGTTTTTACAAACTCTTAGTTTTTCTACCATTTTAAAATTTGCCACCAACGTCTTGTTTCAGAGGTTGTAGCAGGCGCGGGAGCAGCAGCAGAAGAAGATGATGATGACGACGAACTAGCCGTAGCAGAAGGAAGAGCAGCATGTGTAGAAGAAGGATCTACATCGCTTTTTGAAGATTCTGATTCATCGTCTTGGATCACATTTAACTGTTTAGCACAATTATTTACATAATCCACTAAACCAACTTGTTCAGGATTTAAGTTTAATTGTTTACAACACTGCTTATAACTATCTGTATTTTTGGTCACTTTACCCTTCTGGAAAGCATCTTTCTGTGCTAGTAACCTACATAAACAGATTACATAAAAATCATCTATGATTGCTTCTTTTTCTTTTCTTTCGGAAGATTCAATTATTCCCTTCGCTAAATCTATTTCACTTTTATTTAACTTTTCTCCATTGATCTCAGCAATACGTGCATGTAATAAAATATTTTTATAAAACAAATTTTGATCTTCTGCAGTTAGGCTATCATCAATCAGCTGTTGAAATAATTTAGGATTATTCAATAGCTCTTCTCTAGAAGGAATATCTTCATTCATTTCCCCATAAGAATCCATATCTTCTTTCAATAGTCTAACAGTTGTACGTCTTAAGTGCTCTGTATCAGATGGATTTGTAGCAGATCCCCCCGGAAAAGTTAAAGTATACAACCCCTTTTCCAAGAAAATAATTTGAGAAAAGAGCGCATCGATAGAATGACATCCATCTTTATTCTGTACATTAGTAATATTCTCAGCAGGAACGCCAGGAACTCTCTTGTAATCGCATAAAACAATTTCTGACAACTCATCGGCTATTGCAACTCGGTCAACATTTACTGGTCCAATTCCTGTGTAATCAACAGTCCATTGAAATTTTGTAATATCCAAACGACTCGATTGGATTTCTCTTCGTCCTGCAGCATATCTGACCGCATCTGCAAAGAGATTGTTTAGTGACAAAATGTTTCGTTTTATCCCTTCATCACCTGTATCAACTTTTTCAGGTTTTCTAGAAGGAGAAATTTTTACAACAACATATCTTTTACCATTAATAGAAATACCATTTTCATCCGCTGTAATAGTTGGAATTCCTGAAGGCGCTCCAACAGGAGAGGAACTTGCAGGTGTTGCTGAAGGATCTAAAGGAAAGCTACATCTTGAATCATCGACAGGTAGTGAAGAAAATGAGGAAGAAGGAACCGGCGGATAAGAAGAAGCAGCAGAAGAGAAAGACGGTGAATCTAGCATAGGATTAGATAAAGGACGTGTATCAGTTCTACCACCATCTAGAAGGGTACCTAATACTGAAGAAGAACTCGAAGAAACTGATGAATTCGTTAAAGATAGAGGAGGTGGAGTTGAAAATGAAGGCAAGGAAGAAGATGATGAGGAAGACACTGAATGACCTGCCAAAGGAGACCTACATTCAAGATCCCTAGGCGCTGTTGAAGAAAATAAGGCAGAAGGAAGAGAAGAATAAGAGGAAGAAAAAGCAGCCGCTGGCAGTGGGGGTGCTATTGGCCTAGAAGAAGTCCTACTAGGAAATGCCCCTAAAATGCTTAGATTACTATTACCAGCTGTAAGAGAACAAAATGACGAGGAAGAGCTCGAAGAAGTTGTTGAATCCGATGGGGATAGAACAGGTGGGGTTGGAAAAGAAGAAGAAGAAGAAGAAGAAGAAGAAGAAGATGATGATGATGAAGACATAATTTTTTACCTTATTTTATACAATGTTATTAATTTTTTATATTATAGCTTATCTATATATAGCTATTATAACTAATTATCCAATATAATTCAATGGTAGTTAATTATTTTTTATTACTTTTTATAAAAAGTATTATTATCGCAGGAAAGCCCCAATATAAAACAAAAAAGCTCTTTAAAATATTTTTTTTACAATTAAAAAATTTTCTTATAGGTATCTATTCTGAATAGGTCTTTTCTCGACCCTGAGAGGCAACGTTCAATAATAAAAACAACGCTATGATGTTGACTATCAATGAGCTGCCGCCTTGAGAGAAAAATGGAAGAGTTATGCCTTTGCTGGGCAAAAGCCCGGAAACAACTCCGAGGTTCAAAAAAGCCTGAAATGAAATTAAAAAAGTTAAAATAGCTGCAATGTAAAAGCCCTGCTTATCCGGGGCTTTTGCCGCAATATAAAAACCGGAGAAAGTAATGAGAAGATATACGCACATTAAGAACAAAACGCCGATAAAGCCGAACTCTTCAGCAAAAATGGCAGCAATATAGTCGCTTCTGGCCTCTGGAAGGTAATTTAGCTTTTGCATGCTTTCTCCAAAGCCTTTGCCAAAAAGCTGGCCGGAGCCTGCGGCTATTTTTGATTGATAAGGCTGATGGCCTTTTCCTCTAAGGTCTAGCTCAGGATGCAGGTATATTTTGATACGGTCCGGCACGTGGGGCATATGATAGGCGGTAATGCCGCCAACTACGATTAAAAAAGCCAAAGGCCAGGCCCAGTATGTGAGCTTAAAATTACAAAGATAAAACATAATGACAAGGGTTGCCAGAATAATAATCGTCGTACCATTATCGGGCTCAATGAGGATAAGGCTTATTGGAACTATAAAAACAGAAAGGAAAATTAAAAAATCTTTAAAGGATTTAGGATGGCCTTTAAGAGTGAAATGATCTATGAAATAAACCGGTATGAGGTATTTTGCCAGCTCGGAGGGCTGAAAGGTAAAAATGCCAAGGCCAACCCATCTTTTGGCTCCATTGATCTCATGGCCTATTTTAGGAACAAATACTAAAACAAGAAGCAAGGTGCAAAATAAAAGAAGAAGAGGGCTTAGCCTGATTATATTCTGATAACCTAATTTATATACAAAAGCACCAAAAATTATACCAATAGCAGCATAAATTATCTGCTTGATAAGGGCCTGATTGGTGTCAACATTTTGCGATCTGTCGAGCACTTCAGCTGATGTTGTATTAAACACCATCAAAAGCCCTATCATGAAAATAAGGGTGATAGAGATAATTAATATAAGTCTCGGTGTGTTCATTTAGCGAATTCTTAGTTTATCTCCAGGGCGCAGCTTTTTAGCTGTTTTGCTATTTAGCTTATTCATTTTCAAAAGTTCATCAACTTTTAAATGATGCTTCATAGCAATAGTCCATGGATTATCGCCGACTTTCACAGTATAATAATCTACTTTTTTTTCTTCTAAAGAAGTTAAAGTTTCAGTTTTTTCAGTTTTCCCTTTTGGAATGCGCAATTTTTGTCCTACTCTTAAAAAAGTATTTGAAAGCTCGTTTGTTTTTATAATTTGATTAATTGATGAGTGGTTAGCTTTTGCAATCTTATCAATTGTATCGCCTTTTTTTACCACAACTTCTAGAAATTCCGGTTTTGAAGCTTCAGCAACAATCGCATCGGTAGAAGGCAATTGATGAACTATCGGATCTTCTTTTATTGCAGCATCCAGTTTTAAAGCAGTCTCTCCGCCTTCAACTTTCAAAGGCTCATCTTTTTTAACTTCTTCAGTTTTTAAATCCGCTACAGCGACTTCAGTTTTGGAAGGAACCATGCCGTTGGTATCGCTTTCCAAAATGGTATTTGCCACCTGTGCGGAGGAAGATACTAAATAACTTTCTTTTGTGGTAAGCGCGCTAATTAGCAGAATTACCAATAATCCCGCGTTTACAATCACAGATATAATAATAATGTCTTTTCGGCTCATACTACCTTTTCCCCTTTTTCAATAAAGCTTACAATACGTTTAAACTCATCTCCCCGATGTTCATAATTTTTAAACTGATCAAAACTAGAACAGCCCGGCGAGAGTAAAATTTTATCACCTTTTTTTGCAATTTTAAAAGCTTCTTTAGCAGCAATCTCTAAATTATCTACTATCTCAGCTTTGAAATCTTTTAACTCTTCTTTCATCCTTTTAGCACAATTACCAATTAGAAAAATAGATTTTACTTTTTTTCTTAAAGCACTTAGCCAGCTCTCATAAGAAAGCCCTTTATCATAGCCGCCTGCTATTAATATAATTGGACCCGATAAATTATTTACAGCATGAATTACAGAAAATGGATTGGTGGCCTTGCTGTCGTTATAAAAAGAAATTTCGTTAACTGTTGCAACAAGCTCAATTCTGTGATGAGGTTTTTGGAAAGTTCTGAAGCTTTTTAAAAAAGCCTCTTTATCAATGCCAAATTCTTTTAAAACACAAAAAGCGGCCTGAGCATTTTGCCTTTCGTCCAAAGGAACTTCGGAAAGTTCACATTCATCAAAAATAACAAAATCTCTTTTTAGATATTTTCCAAATTCTTGCTCCAGTTCTTTAGAAACAAAAAGCTTTTTGCCTTCCTTCAGGCAATTTTGCATATTCAGTTTAGATTGCATATAATCATCAAAAGTTAAATGCCAATCCAAATGATCCGGTGTAATGTTTGTGATGACAGCAGCGTCGAAGGCTTTTGCTTTTAAATTTTTCAGCTGAAAAGAAGACAATTCGACCACTAAAACCTCATCCTCGTTTTTTTCCAGTAAATATGAAGTTAGGCTTTTTCCAATATTGCCAAGGGCTCTAGCTTTAATATTATTTTGATTCAATACTCTTTCAATAATAGAGACTACAGTTGTTTTTCCGTTTGTGCCGGTAATTCCAATGGCTTTATTTTTTAAATATTTAAAAGCAAGGTCGGCCTCGGAAATAATTTTCACTTTATTTTTTCTGGCAGCGGTGCAGGCCGGATGGGTAGGCTTTATGCCGGACGAGAGCACCAGCATATCAACATCTTTAAAATCCAAAACAACATCGTCAGAAAAAAAAGTAATGTTTTTTTCATCTGAGAACTTTGTTTTATCGCGATCCAAAACAATAACTTCGAATCCTTGCTGCAAAAGAAACAAAGCTGCTGTTTTTCCGCTTACTGAATATCCAATTACAATTGCTTTCATAAGTTTACTGAAATTTAAGTGAAGCTACTCCTATTATTGCTAAAAGCAGCCCGATTATCCAAAATCTAATTACAACTTTTGTCTCAGGCCATCCTTTATATTCAAAATGATGATGCAAAGGAGCGCAGAGAAAAATTCTTTTTTTATTACGGTACTTGTATGAAAAGACCTGTAGTATGACCGAAAGGGCCTCGGCTACAAAAATACCGCCGACAAGAGCCAAAAGAACCTCTCTTCTTAATAGGATTGCACTTACACCGATAATTCCGCCTAAAGCCAAAGAGCCGGTATCGCCCATAAATACTTGCGCAGGAAAACCGTTATACCATAAAAAGCCAAGGCAGGCACCGGAAAGAGCGCATAGGTAAACAGCGATTTCACCCGAGCCTTCGATATATAAAATATTCAAGTATTTTGACATTTCTATGTTATTGGACATAAAAGCAAAAATCGCCAAAACCGTAGAAACCAGGACCAGACACCCCGATGCCAGACCGTCAAGCCCGTCTGTTAAATTCACAGCATTTGAAGAACCGACAATCACCGTCACCAAGAACAAAAACAACACAACAATTGCCGTCTTTTTAAAAACAAAAACCGGCTCTTTAAAAAAAGGCACATATAATCGTGAAATATACTCTTTAGTTTTTAAAGTTTTGAAATTGTTTTTATCCACATGTTCTTTGACAACAGGGCCCTTGATACTGGATTTAACAGGACATAGAAAAAAAAGAACAATTAAAGAAGCACATGAAACTTGCGCGATAAATTTTATTCTAGAGCTCAGTCCCTTGCTGTTTTTTTTCTTGAGTTTGAGATAATCATCCCTTCCTCCCAAAAGTCCTAAAAAAATCGTTGTAAAAAGAAGAACCAGGGTAAAGACGTTAGTAAGATCCATCCAGAGCAGCAGAGAAAAAACCATAGAGCTGAGAATTAAAACTCCGCCCATAGTCGGAGTATCTTTTTTTTTGCCGTGGAGTTCAAACAGCAAAGGACATTCCTCTTTGCCGCGTATCGGCTGGCCGATCTTCAGTTCATATAATTTTCTGATAAACTTCGGCCCTAAAAAAATAGTAAAAACAAGACCGGTAATTGCTGCAAAGATCATTCGGGTCGAAGAGTAGCTAAAAACAAATGGGATTTTATATCCAAGACCATGAAGATATTGCAATAAGATCAAAAGCATAAAACCCTAAAAGTGAAAATTTGTGATCAAGATCATAACCCTAAATTGAAAATTCTTCAAAGGCAAAAATTTCAAACTCAAGCGATCTGGTCCCTTTTATTAAAACCAGATCTCCCTCATTTTTAATCTCATTTAATTTTTCCGCCAGCTTTTTTAAATCGGTAAATAAAAAGGCTTTTTTTCTTTCATCATTTTTTTTAAAAGCATCGATCATAGACTGGGTCTCACTTCCGAAAGACAGCAAAACATCCACGTTTTTTGCAGCTATTTCACCTATCTCTTCATGCACCTGTTTGCAAAATTTACCCAGCATCATGTCTCCCAAAACTGCAATCTTTTTGCCTTTGACATCCGGCAGGTTTTCTAAAGCAGCTCTCGTTGAAACGCCATTTGCATTATAACAGTCCTTAATAAAGAGAATTCCATTTTTTTCCACTTTTTCAAATCTTAAAGGGCTGGTTTTTAAAAATGACAATCTTTTTTCTATTTCTTCTTTTTTCATTCCCAGCTCTCTTGCCAAAACATAAGCTGCCAAAAAATCTTCGATTATATGCGTCTCTTCAAAAATCTTCGGAAAAATAACTTCTTCTTTTTCAAAAATGACAATTTTATCTTTTTCAATTTTTAAAAAATAATCCGCTTCACAGTTTTTTATAGAAAAAGTAATGCACTCTTCTTTTTTGAAATATTTCAATAGATCATGATTCACAATCTTTTTTCTAGTTTTTTCACAAAATATTTTCAGCTTTTCTTTAACTATTTCTTCCAGATTTTCAAAATTCTGCGCATGCACCAGTCCCACTTTTGTAATTAACCCGACCTCTATTTGAGCAATAGAAGATAATCTATCCATTTCTCCCTTCTCGCTCATTCCCATTTCCATAACAATAATATCTTGCTTATCTGCAAAATTCAAGATGCTCAAAGGCAATCCTCTTTGAGAATTAAAGCTTCGGGGATTTTTTGTGACAGAATATTTTCCTTCTAAAATGGCAACCGTGAATTCTTTTGTTGTGGTTTTTCCAACTGATCCTGTTATTCCAACCCTTGTCCCTTTTTTCGTTTCCAAAGCTTTTTTTGCGAGTGACTGCAAAGTTTCCACAACATCGTCTACTTTAACTAGCTTCAGTCCAAAACTATCTCCTGGGTAGGATTTATCAACAACTGCGATTAAAGCTCCTTTTTCGGCCGCTTCCTTTAAAAAGCTATGACCGTCGGACTTGGCTCCTTTTAAAGCAAAAAAAACGGTGTTTTTTTTAACTTCCTTACTATCAAATTGAAAATTGTAAAAACCTGTTGTCTTTTCTAATTCTTTTTCTAAGTCTTTAATATCCAAAACCATATAATGCCTTTATTAATTATTATCTTATTTTTTAATTTATTCGTTTTACTATTTTAGCGCTATTAGATTGTCGCAATGAACTTATTTACAGAATGTTAAGTATTTTTAATACATTAATTTAATAATATTAAAGCCTAAATATTAATTAGTTGTATTTTTGACAATTAATTTAAATAAGTTTATAATAATATTGTTATGTTATTATTTCTTAATAAAAAAATTAAAAAGTAAAAGGCAGGGTATTATGACAGCTTCCCCCTCTTCCTCCGAAAGAGTTGCTTACAGGCTTGAAGAAGCAGACAGCACTCCTGTTGCAACACCTGCATCTCCCGCATCTTTAGCAGCTTCTAAGATCGGACCCGAAGGACACATCTATCACAGCGGCAAAACATATACAGTTAGTCTGTATGGCGAAGGCTACGATCTTAAAACAAACACAAGTGATTGGAAAAAAGCCGCTAAAAAAATCGTTGAATATTTAGATTCAATTAAACAGCTTCCACAGGCAATAGATGAAACTGTTGATATAAATTGTTCTAATGGGACTCTTTCTAAAAAAGGCCCAAAAGACACTGCCTTTCAAGCACTGCCCTGCACTTTAGAAAGTTCGCAGGATATACAAAAATTTTACGCAGAATTACATAAATATTATGAAGATGTTAATAAAAAGCCTGCTGTAAAAACTAGTCCTTCTACTCCTCCAGGATCGTCTGTTTCTTCAAGCTCTCCGAAACCTCCTATTTCAATCACTCCCCTGAATTCTTTTAAAAGAGCTGCAGAAGAATTGCAAGAAGGAGTAACGGTATCGAATGAAACAGTTGCATTAATCTTATCAACAATTGAACAGCGACACAAAAATATCAAAACTCAAGAGATCGATATCCCTCAGCATTTCGGAGGAAGAAGACCCTCCGGCAGAGTGCCAATAAAATTATTCCAGGGAACAACTTCGCCAACCGGCGAATTTGAACCTATGCCCGGAGGCGGCAGTTTTCATCCAGAAATTACTCAGGCAAATAAAGATTACTTTATTAAAAAAGATGGATTTTATGGAGCAACGTTTAGAGATCACTACCACTTTTTTTCGATATTCGCCGATCTAGAAAATGAAACTATGTTCGTTATGGACTCTCTTAGCAACAATGCTGTAATAACTCTTGATAAGAATTACAACCTTCCAAATCTTTACCGCCAGATATTTGGAAAAGAGCCCGAAAATGGCTCTATAAGAAATCTTTTTGATGAAAAAGTACAAGACGATACCGAGGGATTAGTAAACTGCGGTCTGCATTCAGCTCTATTCATACAACAACTGATTGAACTGGCAGATAGAAACCGAGGCAGTATCTGGAATGGAGACAATGTAAGAGATATTGAAGCTTTAAGAGATAGACATAAAGAAATTCTTCCGTATAGAGGCGACTTGATTGAACAGTTTAATTCATCTTCAGCATCTGAATCTAGCGCGCCAGCTTCGTCATCATCTGCAACTTCAAGAACCCCTTTAGCTTTAATTGACGACCATCACGAAGACGATGATGATAAAGACGATGATGATTCTTCCGGCGATCTAACAGCTTCTTCCTCTATTCTATTAAATCCTACCCATGCAAGCACTGCCAGCACAACAAGCGCTCCGTTACCGAAGAGGGACGCAGCTTCAACCGCCATTTCGTCATCATCATCTTCTGCTGCTGCTTCTACTGCTACCGCGCCTGCTGCAGCCCCTAAGTTAAGTCTTTGGGAAAAATTTAAAAAATTAAAATTTTGGTAGAAAAAATAAACCTTTATGAAAACTATCTAAATTGCATTTTTCAAACCCTTCTTCAATAAAGAAAGAACAAAACTCTAAAATCCAAATAAACCGATATCGAAAGACCTCTTATCCAATCTAAATCCTATTTTTTATCTTCAGATTTCTGCTTCAAAAAAAAGCTCATGCGAATAACCTAAATCTTGTTTTTTTCTTATTCATTTTAGATTAGAATAATTTACTCATCTCCGAAAACTTTTTTAATATTTTCAAAACCATAAACAATTAATAATCCCCAAAAAAATTGAACAAGATGTAAAATTTTTTTTATAAATTTTGGTTTTTTATTTTTAGGAGGATCCCATGAGCTCGGTTTTAACAAAAACAAATCTCTTAAATGACACAGTCATTATAACCCTTCTTCAAACTTCTTTAAATAAAGATACAATTGTTTCCTCGGACAAAAGAAGCTTTTCCATTCTAGTAAAAAGGAAAGAAAAAACCCTGCCCACAAATGAACAATGGCAAAAAATGGCGCACATTATTGTAGAGCTAGCCCTGCCGCTCTTTGAACCGCAAGTCAGAGAAATAAAAATCGATTTTTCAAAAGAAATACTCGAAGTTAAAAAATCGGATAATTTTGAAATAGCAACTACAAAACAGAGCCAAGATATTTTAAGCACGATACAAAGCTTATATACCAAGAGTTTAAAGCCCATTTTTACAGAACTCTACGCTTCCCAAATAAGTCTTGAAGATGAAAAAACAGCTATTGCTTCTGCAGTAAAAGATCTGCTAAAAGGAACTGCTATAGAAAATACCACTCTTGAACTAATGGTTCGTTATCTTCAAAAATCTTATCCCCTTTTCTCAGGGCAGATGATAGATTTTAATAACCAAAATGAGTCCAGCAATAAAAAATCTGAAGGAAAATCATCTTCTGATGAAAAGCCAAAGATCACTCTTTTTGGAACAGGGCCTAATGGGGTTCTTCTAGCAGACTTTCCAGCAAGCAGAGAGAAATTTATTGAGAATAAAAAATATTATGGCACTTTAATTATCTATAAAGATCATTTTGTGGGATTATTTGCGCTTTTAGAAACAAATAAATTATATGTTATAAATTCGTTATCTGAAAATGCTAAAGAAACCTTTCCGTTCGATCTAGAAAATGCCTATATGCAGATTTTTAAAGATCCTTTTTCTGATATATATGATATGCCGGGAGATGAGGATATATTAAATCTTGCTCCAAAGATTCTGCAAGATGAAGAAGTGCTTGTTAATTGCGGTCTGCATGTTTTAAAAGCTTTTGAAACCTTAATTTGCAAGGGATCTCAATTTACGGAGGAAGAGATCTTATCAGAACATCGAAGCGAAGAAATGCTCCTGTATAGAAGCCACTGGATACAAATCTTTCAAGCCAATCAATCACATTATCTGCCAAAAGCTCCTCAATTTTCTGAAAATCATTTTCAGATATCTTCATCTTCCAGCGCTTCTTCAAGCTCTGCTTTAATACAGAGCTCTTTAGCTACCGCTCCAATCGCTCCAGCCAAAACTACCTCCTCTGTATCTTCTAAGACCAAAAGCGAAAAAGGTTTTTTCAGCAGCCTTTTGGACTTTTTTACCAATGAGGTCTAAAAAACAATTTTTTAAAAAAATCTTTTATCTTTTTAAGATTTTTTAAAGTTATTAAAATGGGTGTTTTAATAGAAAAATAATTTACCATTTGACCCATTTTTTCAATTTAAGCATAATAGGACCCTAAAACGGTGGCATAGCCAAGTGGTAAGGCAGGAGCCTGCAAAGCTCCCATTCCTCAGTTCAAATCTGGGTGCCACCTTTTTGTTTGCATTAAAGATGAGTTCTAATAAACTCGAAATCTATGTTGTATCTTATATCTACTCCAATTGGCAATTTAGAAGACATTTCCTACCGTGCGGTAAGGATCTTATCATCCTGCAGCTATATTCTTTGCGAAGACACGAGAAACAGTAAAATATTATTAGATCACCTATCTATTAGAAAAGAGCTTAAAAGCTTTCACAAGTTCAGTGAAAAACGAAAAGAGGATGAAGTCATCCGGGACCTGGAAGATGGAAAAGAAATAGCGCTTATTTCAGACGGCGGAACTCCCCTGCTTTGCGATCCGGGCAAATCGCTTGTTTTAGAATGCATCAACAAAAACATTAAATATACCGCCATTCCGGGAGCTTGCAGCTTAATAGATGCCTTTGTCTTAAGCGGGCTTGATATTCCCTTTCAATTTATTGGGTTTTTAAATAAAGGCGCAGAATTAGAAAAAGATTTAAAAAAAATATTATGCTATAATGGCGTCACTATTTGTTTTGAGTCTCCAAAAAGAGTAGTATCGACAATGAGACTTCTTAAGAAAATGGACAGCGAAAGAGAAGTAGTCATAGTCCGGGAAATGACGAAGAAATTTGAAGATGTTATTAGAGGAAAAGCCCATGAAATGGAAAACCTTTTAAAAGACAAAACAAAAGGTGAAATGGTAATTTTGATTTCAAAAAAAGATTTTGACTTCAAAAATTTTGAACTAAATGAAATGCTAGATATTTTAAAAAGCAGCGGCCTTTCATCTATGGAAGCTTTAAAAATGGCTGCAAAACTTAGAAAAGAATCAAAGAGAGAGCTTTATAAAAAAACTATCAAGGATAAGCTATGTTAATTATATCTTGCGCACTTTATCTTGAGGCAAAGCCTCTTATCGAACATTTTAATCTAAAGCCGTCTCTTAATGCCAAGGGATATAAAATCTTTAAAAATGATTCTCTAAAACTCATTATTACAGGCGTTGGTCCTACAAATGCGGCATCAGCCATAGGGTATGTTTTCGGAAGGTACCAAGATAAGATTTCTTCTTTTGTAAATATAGGCATAGCAGGCCACAAAGATTTAGAAATCGGAACTCTAGTTTTAGCCGATAAGATTTCCCAAAAGGGCAGAAAAAGCTTTTATCCGCAGTTCTCTTTTGAATGCAAAAACATTACTAAAGAGGTCATTTCAATCGATGAGGATGAAAACACCTACCCCGAGGATGCTCTTTATGAAATGGAAAGCTTTTCATCTTATGAAGTAGCTGCCAAATTCCTGCCTTTAGAACTTATTCACAGTCTGAAGATCGTATCCGATAATAAGGGAAAAGAAGCTGGAACAATTGATGAAAAAGAAGTATCCAGCTTGATTGAAAAAAACTTAAGCGGGATAGAATATATTCTTTTTGAAATAGAAAAAATTGCTGTAAATTTTTCCAATTTACAAAATAAAGACGCTTCTTCTTTCTTTGATAATTTTCATTTTACCGCTACTGAAAGATATCAGCTTAAAATGATCTTGAGCAAATTAAAAACTCTTTCTCCGGATGAGATCAAAGCAGAACAGTTTAAAGGAAAAAGCAGCCAGGAAATTATTTCGAAACTTAAAGAAAAACTTCTTTCCAAACCATTAAATACCCCCTGATTTTTTCATTATAGAAAAGATCTAAACTGCCTTTAAATAAAACATTGCCTAAGATCTATTTAAAATTTCAAATGAACGAACTCTTGATCTTTTTTCATCTTGCTGTTTTTATTTAAATTTTTAAAAAAAACATTTTTTAAATAATACTTATTTCCCCCCTTGATTATTTTTTAAATCTGAACTAAAGTGTTAATACTAATATTTCTAAAAGAAAAATCATTTAATCTGGAGAATATCTATGTCACCAAAGGCAAAAGAACTCATCTTTGAAGAAGAAGCTAGGAACAAGCTCTTAGAAGGCATCGATCAATTAGCCGATGTTGCAGCTGTCACTTTAGGGCCAAAAGGCCGGAATGTAGCTCTCTCTTCATTCGGCAGTCCCAAAATTACAAATGATGGCAATGCTATTGTCAGCGATGTTGAGTTAAAAGATCAGTTTTCCAATATGGGAGTTGCTCTTGCCCAAGAAACTGCAAGCAAGATAAAAGAAAAATCCGGCGATGGCACAACAACAGGCATCGTCCTTCTTCGCTCCATAGTAAAAAACGGTGTAAAAAACATTGCCTCGGGCGCAAACCCCACCTTTATAAAAAAAGGGCTGGAAAAAGGACTTGAAGCCCTTTTAAAAGAAATAGATAAAAAAGCTCAGCCGATAAAAAATGCCCAAGATACTTTAAACATCGCAACTGTATCCGCATCCGGTAATAAAGAGATTGGAAAATTAATAGCTGAAAGCTTTCAGAAAGTTGGAAAGGACGGTGTCATAACTATTGAAGAAGCCAAAGGTATTGATACCAGCGTTGAGATTGTAGAAGGCATGGAATTTAACCGGGGATATGTTAGCGCTTATTTCTGTACCAATTTAGAAAAACTATCCGTAGAAATGTCAAATCCCTTCATATTAATCACCGATAAAAAGATTACTTCCATTCAAGAACTTTTGCCTCTTTTGCAGACAGTTGCCGCCACATCAAGAGAACTCCTTATCATTGCCGATGATATTGAAGGAGACGCCCTTTCTACGCTTGTAGTCAACAAACTAAAAGGCAATCTTAAAGTTGCTGCGATCAAATCACCGGGGTTTGGAGACCGTAGAAAAGACCTTTTAGAAGATATTGCTGTTTTAACAAACGGCACCTTCATTACTGAAGCAAAAGGCATGACCTTAAAAGACGCTTCTTCCGATAAACTTGGATCTGCTGAAAAAATAATTATTACAAGAGACAACACAACTATTATCAAAGGCAGTGGAACACAAAAAAACATCAATTCCCGAATCGATCAGATCAAAAATGAAATTAAAGCTGCCACAAGCACTTACGACAAAGAAAAATTGGAAGAGAGAAAAGCTAAACTTTCCGGCGGAGTTGCCTTAATTCATGTAGGGGCTTTAACAGAGCCTGAGCTTAAACAAAAAAAACAGGCCTTTGAGGACAGCTTAAATGCGACAAGAGCCGCTCTTCATGAAGGAATTGTTCCGGGCGGCGGAATCTGTTTGCTAAATGCCTCTAAAGTTCTAGATGATCTAAAACTTTCAAGCGATGAAAAAATAGGTTTGGACATTTTAAAAACAGCTTGCCTCTCCCCTTGTAAACAGATCATTGAAAATAGCGGCCATGATTCTTCTGTTGTACTTCAAACAATAAACTCTTCCAAAATCAATTTTGGGTTTAACGCCATCAGTGAAAAGGTGGAAGACCTTATAGCTGCCGGCGTCATTGATCCGGCAAAAGTTGTTAAAAACAGCCTGATCCATGCTGTTTCAACAGGCTCTTTAGTCTTGATGTCCGAAGCGCTTATTGCAGATGCTTTAGAGGACTCTGAAAAAAATTGATGAAAAAAGCAGCTATAATAACAGCAAGCGGCTTTGGCGATGGGCTAATCATGCTCATCGCTGCTTCATATTTGGAAAAAGCCGGCTATGATGTAACTGTTTTCAATAATCATCTCAGCTCTTTTGCAAAATGGTTTCCATCGCTGCATTTTGAAAATTATCCCGTTAATGAAAAAACTTATCTTGATTATTTTTGCATTCTGCAAAATGACAACTCTCAAAGATCAAAGGTAATAATTGACTTAAGAAAAGATTTAAATTTATCCGTTTTTTATCCCTCTTATTCTTTAGAAAAGCATGGAGCATTATTTCAAAATGATTTTGTTTTCGATCAGAATATTTCAATGGTAAAAAATGTGGCTCAAAGTTGCAGTAAACTGCTAAAACAGGAGCTTTCATTTGATACAAACATAAAAATTCCAACAGATCTAATTTATCGTAAATACCCCAAAAAAATAATCATTCATGCCACAAGCGGCGATCCGAATAGAAACTGGCCTCTTTCAAAATATGTAAATCTCGCAATAAAAATAAAAAAAGAAGGACTTTCTCTCGTTTTTATATCGACACCGAAAGAATCTGATTATTTTAAAGATCTAAGAAAGAAAGGCTTTGAGCTTGTCGGATTTGATTCTTTGAGCGACTTGGCAGCCCTTATTTATGAGTCCTCATTTTTTATCGGCAATGAATCGGGCCCAAGCCACTTGGCTTCTTTATTAAATATTCCTCTCATTGTCATCAGCAACAATCAAAAAAGAATGCGTCTGTGGCAGCCCGGATGGCAAAAAGCTGCCATCATAGCGCCGTATTCAATTATTCCAAATTTTAAAAGCTTTCGCCTAAGAGAAAAACACTGGGGCACGTTTATCCCTGTATTTAAAGTGCTTAGAACTTTTGAGAGATGTTTTTCCGATGTTCAGCTATCTGTATTTTAAACTTTTTTCAAACATTTTATCAAATTCATTAAAATAAATTATATATTACAAGTAATTTATAATTAATTTCTTAAGAAAGAAAATTCCTGAATTTTTCTTTCGAAATTCCAACATTGTCATTTTAATAAGCACTTAGGAACCATTTAATTGTTATTATTTAATAAATTTTAATCAAATTAACTCAATTAACTTTAACATTTTATAATTATTATTAAATAAAAAATCATTTTTTAATTGAAAGATTATTAAAAAACATATAAATTTAATCTTAAGGAAGAGGTGCTGATAGGTCCTAAATTATGAAAAATGTTCCTCATCATATGACTGAATTCTTGAAACTATTCAGGAAAGATGAAAATCCTAAAGAACATTTGAAAAAAACAGAACCGTCAATTGCTAAAAAAGCAAAAATCAAGCCCTCTTCCCGACTTTCTAAAAAGAGCAAAAAAAGCGTTTAAATCATTACTTTTGGCTTTCTTTTATTAATTTAAATTATTAAAATTAAGAAATTAAGGCCATCTATGATAAAAATAGCACATATTTCAGATCTACACTTTTATAAAACTCATTATCACCCTTCCCAATTTTTTTCAAAAAGATGGATCGGCAACATAAACGCCATGTTTTTACGCAAAAAAGTGTTCAAACCCGATCAAATATGGCTTTTGCCCGATTTTTTTGAAAAATTAAAGATAGATTATGTAGTAGTCTCAGGCGACATATCATCGACCTCCTTAAAAGAAGAATTTGCCTTAGCTAAAAAGATCTTTGATGAATTTCATAAAAAAGGCATTAAAACCTTCATTGTTCCCGGTAATCACGATCATTACACAAAAAAAGCCCATAGAGATAAGCTTTTTTATGACTTTTTTAAACAGGACGGCTCCAACAAAATAGAAAAAAAATTTAGTTTGAAAAAAGATGGGGTCGAGGCCAAATTTTTAAAAGACGGCTGGTGGTTTGTGGGCCTTGATTGCACTTTAGCAACATCGCTAACATCTTCAAGAGGAGTCTTTTCTAAAGAAATAGAAAATAATTTTATTGAAGTTTTAAGAGATATCCCCAAAGAAGACTTTATTATTTTAATAAACCATTTCCCTTTTTTAAAATCCCCTGTCAAAAGAAAAGAGCTCGTAAGAAGCGATTATCTGCTTAAAATTATCCAGGAAAATCCAAATATTAAGATTTACCTCCACGGCCATACCCACCATCACGCTATTTTAGATCTGAGAGATAAAAACCTTCCAATTGTTCTAGACAGCGGAAGCTCCTCGCATAATTTCCTTGGAAAATGGAATCTTTTAGAAATTGACCAAAACATTAATGTTTCGGTTTTTGAATGGATAAACAAAAAAAATATCTGGCAAAAAACCCAGGAGCGTTTTTCATATGACTGATCCGTGGTACAAAGATGGAGTTAGTTTTAAATGCCAGGGCTGCGGAGGATGCTGCTATGGTTTTCCCGGCTATGTATGGGTCACTTCGAAAGATATAGAAAAAATGGCTGCTTTTTTGCAAATTTCAAAAGAAGCGTTTATTAAAAAATACTGCAGGACGGTGCAGGGCCGCCTTTCTTTAACAGAGCTAAAGGCTCCAACATATGCCTGCATCTTTTTAAAAGATAAAAAATGCACTGTATATGAAGCCAGGCCCTTTCAATGCAAAGCTTTCCCATTCTGGACACATAATTTCAAAGAGTTAAAAAACTGGGAAGAGGTACAAAAATCCTGCCCTGGCGCTACTGCCAAAAAGCCTCACTACTCTTTTGAGGAAATCGAAAAACTTTTAGAAGCTTTTAAAAAAGAGCTATCTTTTTAAATAAAAAGTTTTTAGAAATTATTCTAAAAAGCAATCTTATTTTTGCAGAAAATTTTTAAAAAAGGTGCCCCATGAAAGATTTCGACCTACCTAATACTTTTGATGAAACAACCAAGAAAAATATTCATTTTTGGCTCAACGGCCATTTTGATGAAAAGACTAAAAATGAAATACGACAACTTGCAAGCAATCCCCAAAAACTGCAAAACGCCTTTTTTAAAAAGCTCTCTTTCGGCACCGGCGGAGCCCGGGGAATAATGGGAGTCGGCACAAATAGAATTAATAAATATACAATAAGGGCAATTGTCCAGGGCCTTGCCAATTATTTAAAAAAAACAGCCGAAAAAAACAGCGTGATAATAGGATTTGACAGTAGGAACAACTCTTCTTTTTTTGCCAAAGAATGCGCCCTTGTTCTCGTAAATAATAGCATTAAGGCCTTTCTCTTTAAAAATCCCTCTCCCACTCCCCTGGTTTCCTTCGGCTGCAGATATAAAAAATGCTCAAGCGCCATCATGATCACAGCTTCTCATAATCCCCCGGAATATAACGGGATAAAAATCTATTGGAACGACGGCGGTCAAATACTTCCCCCGCACGATAAAAATATTATTTTGGAAGTAAATGCCATAGATGATCCATCTAACATCAAAGTTGCAAAAGATGACAATTCCCTTATTGAAATAGTAGATGAAGAGATAATCCAGGCTTATTTGAAAAAAATAAGGGAAATTGAAAACTTTCCGGATGAAAATAAAAAAAACGGCCACAATCTGCACATTGTTTACACTCCCCTGCACGGCGCCGGCATGCCTTTAACTCCTCAAGCTTTAAAGATGTGGGGATTTAATAACCTCACCTTAGTTGAAGAGCAAAGCAGCCTTGACGGTAATTTTCCAAATGCCCCCATACCAAACCCGGAAGAAGAGGAAGCTCTTGAAATGGGAATAGATGTAATGCTGGGAAAAAAAGCCGATATTCTTATAGCTACAGACCCTGATGCTGACAGAATGGGAGTGGTAGTCAACCACAAAGGAGTTCCGATAATTTTAACCGGCAATCAAATCGCCTCCATTCTCGTGGAACATATCTGTCTCGCTCTTTCTAAGAAAGATTTCCCGAAAAATAGTGCTTTTATCAAAACCATTGTTACAACGGAGCTTTTTGCAAAAATAGTAAAAAGCTTTGGCAAGACTACCTTCGATGTTTTAACAGGCTTTAAATACATTGCTGAAAAAATCGGCTCTTTTGAAAAAAACAAGGATCATACCTTTATATTTGGAGCTGAAGAATCTCTTGGATTTTTAAGAGAAAATTTCATTCGCGATAAAGACGGGATCAGCGCGTCTTGCCTTCTTGCAGAAGTCGCTCTTTTATGGAAAATGCAAAATAAAACCCTTGTAGACGCCCTTCACGTCCTTTATCAAAAATATGGCATATTTAGAGAGTCTTTAATTTCCCTAAACTTTGAAGAAGGCAAAGCCGGCATTGACAAGATGAACAGATTAATGGATATTTTAAGAAAGTGCCCTCCAAAAAAATTCGGCCCTTTCAAGGTAAACGTCCAAGAAGACTATAAAAAAAGAGAAAAATTCGATCTTAAAACAAAACAGACAACTCCCATAGATCTGCCCGCTTCCGATGTGCTTCGCTTTTTTTTAGAAGACGATAGCAAAATTGTGATCAGGCCATCCGGCACAGAGCCTAAAATAAAGATCTATATCGGAGTGACAATGCCTCAATTCTCTTCTCTTCAAAGCGGCATTGAAGAGTGCGATGAGAAGCTGCATTCCTTAAAAAGCGCTCTCGTAAATGAGCTTGGCCTTTGAAAAATTGGAATATGTCTTTTTTTAGAAAAGATATCGCATTTTTAGGGATTTTTCATGAGATAGATCTTCGTTTATAGGAAAATTTTTGATCTGTTAAGAATCAAATCAAAGAACTAGCCGCGGATTTTCAAAGAATTGATTTTTTAAAAAATAAACATTAAAATTAACGATTATAGGTTATAAAAAATGTCAACTGCTCCAACCTTTCCCTCCTGCTATTTATCAAATTCTTCTTTATCAGGCAGTAAAATGCTGAATGGAAAAAATCCTTCTCCAAGAAGTTCTCAAACAATAATAGATCGATCAAATTTTTTGCAAAAAATTGAAGAAAATGCAAAAGCTGCATTAGAACAGCAAAAGGCAAAAGCTTTATCAAAAAATCGGCAAAGTTCTTTTTTACAAAACATGGAAAATTTTAGAAAATTAGAACAGGAATTAGATAATCAAAAGCAAAAAATTGATTTAAATCAAAAACAAGAAGAACCGATGAAACTAGGCAGCGAAAAGATTAAAGAGCTTGCTGTGAATAGTGAAAAACTACTCATGGAAATAAAGGAGGGTAAAAAAGAAGTGGAAAATCTAATAGATAAAATAGAACGGCTCAAATCCGAAATCGCCATGCAAAGAAAAATAACACAATAAAGATAACAAAGAAATTTTTTCTTAAAATACATCATTTTTCTTTCGAAAACTAAGACGTCCAAAAATACACATTTCCAAAACATCAATTCTAAATTCTGGCTCCTATTGACACTCATTCCCATATCTTGTATTAAAAATAAAAAACGAAAAGTTTAAAAAAATACAAAATATGTCATTGGAAAATAATTCTATTGCCTGGTGGTCAATACCCAAAGAAGAACTCCTTAAACAACTAAATAGCAATACCGAAGGACTATCTCAGGAAATTGTAGAAAAAAACCGCAAGATATTTGGCGCAAATATCTTGGAAAAAGCAAAAAAAATTACTTTTTTCACCTTAATTTTTGAAAGCCTGAAAGAACCCATGATGCTGCTTCTTTTATCAATAGGAGCACTCTCTTTATTCTTTGGAAAACCGCTAGAGGCTTTAGTAATGGTCTTTGTAGTAGGGGCTTATATTTTTGTTGAATGCCTCAACAAATTTAAAGCTGAAAAAATTAACGAGCGCTTAAAAGAGCTCTCCAGTCCGACTACCAAAGTTCTAAGATCAGGAAAATTTACAGAAATAAAAACTGAAGATTTAGTAGTTGGAGATATAGCAATATTGTCTGTTGGAGATCCGATAAGCGCCGATATGCGTCTTATAGATGCTGCAGGACTTATTATCAATGAAGCGCCTTTAAGCGGAGAATCTTTTCCGGTATTTAAAGATGCCAATGCTAAAATTGAAAAAACTGCTTTACTCACTGAACAGAAAACAGCTGTTTTTTCAGGAACGACAGTATTGAGCGGAGAGGCGAAAGCAATTGTTGTCCGTGTAGGCAAAGATACAGAATGGGGAAAAATATCAAGCAGTCTTTTATCCCAGAGAAAAGAAAAAACTCCTATCCAAAAATCCATGCTGAGTTTGGCAAAAACTCTTGCTCTTCTTGCAATACTTGTAAGTATCTTAATACCTTTAATTGGTTTCATAAGAGGACAAAATCCTCAAGCGATGATATTGACATGGCTATCTTTGACTTTTCTAATGATACCGGGCCAGCCTCCCATAATAATCACAATGGCGCTCGCTCTGGCTTCGTTTGAGCTCGCTCAAAAAAAGCTTGTTGTAAAACGCCTTAGAGGAGTTGAAAGCTTAGGACAAATCAATGCAATAATCACTGATAAAACAGGAACGATCACCGAAAACAAAATGCGCCTTCTGCATTTTATTGGATCAAATGGATCTCTTATAGAGCCCAGACAAATGCCAAAAGATCTGGAGGAAAAAATCAGCCTCTGTCTTCCTGAATTTATTACAGACCCGACTGACAGCGCCGTCTTTGATGCAATTAACAATTTAAAAAAATCAAGATCCTATATCAAATTTGCAAATTTTGGTGAAAACCCATGGAGGGTTTTTACATATAAAAGCAGCGCCTTCAGCCTTGCCTTTTCCGGTCAGGGAGAAAAACTAATCGAGCTGTCATCACTGTCTCAAGAGGACAAGAAAAACCTGCTCGGCTGTATAGCTAAAGAGGCAGGTGATGGAAACCGCGTTATCGGCTTTGCTTTTAAGGAATCTGATAATGAAAAAATTGAGAGCCTGCAATTTTTAGCGCTTGCTGTCCTTGTAGATCCGGTAAGAGCCGGTGTTAAAGAAACGATAGAAAATTTAAAAAAATCAAAAATAGAAACTTACATAGTAACCGGAGACCATCCCAACACCGCTTCAAAAATTGCAAAAGAGATCAATTTAGAAAGCGCCCTATTAACCGGTAGCGACATAGAAAAAATGGACGATCAGACCCTTCTTGAAAAACTAAAGAACATTAAAGTTTTTGCCAGGATACTGCCTTCTCAAAAAGTGCGCCTTGTAAATTTGCTAAAAAAAGAAAAGAGTGTTTGCGCCATTGGGGATGGCGTTAATGATGCCCCTGCCATTAAAACAGCAGACCTTGGCATTGCGATGGGAGAGATTGGAACAAACCTAGCCAAAGAGAGCGCCGATATAATTTTAGCCGATGATAATTTTGTTCATATCTATGATGCCATTGCAATCGGGCGCAAGGCACTGGACAATTTTCGAAAAGGCCTCACCTACTATCTCACTGCAAAAGCCATACTTCTTTTTATTTTTATAATTCCTCTAATTTTAAAAATACCTTTCCCCTTTGCTCCGATTCACATTATTTTAACAGAACTCTTGATGGATTTAGCCTCCTCTACTATTTTCACAGCAGAAAAAGCTGAAATAGATTTAATGGATAGACCTCAGCAAATTACAAGTTTTTTAAATAGGAAAATATTTTTTAAAATTTTGAAAGGCTCATTTTTAGCCCTCGGGATTTTAGCGGTTTATCTCTGGACCTATCACACTGTTTCTTTGCAGGCAGCCCAAACTAGCGCCTTTGTCACCTGGCTGCTTGGCCATATTATGCTTGCTTTGAACTTAAAACAAGAAAAGCTGCCTCTTTTGAAACAAGGTCTTTTTTCCAACCGTTTTGGAGCTTTTTGGCTTATAGCGATGATCTTTTTTTCTTTAATAATAACAACAATACCATCTCTTTACCCGATTTTTAAGACAGCCCCAATCCCTTTAAATATTTGGGGGGTTATTATAGTTGTGGTCATCTGCTCAACATGCTGGATTGAGGCTCTAAAATTTATAAGATATTACAAAGATCAAAACACAAGTTCAAATTGATTTTCTCGTGTTATTAATATTTAAAGCTGCTGCAGTTTCGGCCTTATTCAGCTGCTCATTAATATATTTTATTGCCCATGCAGCTGCAGATGGACTATATCCCATCTTATTTATAAGAGTTTTTATTTCAATTTTTGTCATTTCCTTAACTTTTATCTTATCTGCCGAAGACAAAGTCGAATATTCTCTCAAAAGTTGATTTTGGATAATGTTTGTATTTGAAGTTGAACTTGAACTTAAGCTTGAGAAAGAGCTTCTTGAAGAAGATATTAAATTATTTGAAGTGCTAGTGTTAACTGACAAACTCATTTTATCACCTATTTTAACAGGTTAAAAAATAAACTTTACATATGTTACTTCTCTTCAAAGAATAAATGCATTATTTTTAAATAAAATTGGGAAAACAAAGGGTTGATATTTAGATTGAAACCCAACAATTTTTTGGATTTATTTTAAGATTTTTTTTAACAATTTTCTTATCTAGTAATAGGTAAAGATAAAGCTTTTTGCAAGATAAAAAACTCTAGTTTTTTTTTACGCTGGGGTATTGAGTTTAAGAATAAATCAGACATAGCTTCTTTTAAAATTTATGAAATCTCTTTAGCATAGTCAATTCGATAAGTTCCAAAATTTTGGCTCATGTATGCTGCATCACTATATTCAAAAGGTGCGCTTGATCCATATGACTCTAAATTCTCCAACAACAATGACTCTTCTCCATCGGGAATTTTTACCGCAGCTAAAAGAGGTAATTTTAGCTCTTTGGCTCTAATTTTTGCATGCTTGATAAGAGCATTTTCAAAGGCTTTATTTGGATTTAATGAATAAGTACGCTCTAAAAAGATAACTGGAGCTTCTCTTTTTTCAGAGTATAAAAGTTTAGCGATTGCCCTTGCTATCAATTGTCCATTTTTGTTTTTGATAGACCATACTTGGCTTTTCCCGTCTGAATAACCAAGCAAATATTTATTTAAAGAAGCCTCGCCGTCAACGTTTTGGCAGCCACCTGTCTCTCTTCCCAAGAGAAGCAAATCCGAAATTTCTCCACTCATTGAAAAAACACAATCTTTTAAGGTCTCATCTTTTTTGGATAAGGTTTTAATAAACGCTTCTACATCTAAAACAAGTTGAGGTTTTTGATCGTTAATTATTGGAAAAGCAATTTGTATTAATCTAAGAACTTCATCAATGCTGCATTTTGGCTTAAAGCAGGCAGTTAATAAAGCATTCTCTGCTTTTAAATTGATAAGGGCTTTATTGTTATGACTTGAAATCGCTGTTTGAATTTTTTGTCTAACAGCACTTAATGCATTATTTAAAGCGGATGAATCAAAATCATTTCTTAAAACAGAAGAAAGATCTGGAAACAGTTCTTGCAGGTTTGAAAGATGCTTATCGGTAATTAATTTAAGCTTTAAAAATTCGAAAAACCGCACATTTTGCGCTTTTTCTTTTTCATCGGTTGCGTCCATAGTTTGAGTTGCAGCAATGCTTCCTTCATTGAGCCATTCATTGATAAGAGCTTCGTACTCTTTATCTTTTTCTAAAAGTTCTTTCAAATGCGGGCTTTCTTTGCGGTAGTTTTCATATGTGCCATTTAACATGGCAATGACAATAGCCTTTAAAGAAGTTTTCATTTGATCTTGTTCAAACGTATTTAGTGTTTTTATTTTTCCAAGATATGTAAATAGAGCAGAAACGTCTCTTATTTTATTCAAAACATTTTTCTCAAAAACTTGAAAATCCACTTCAATGTCTAATTCGATAAAAAGTTGCTTTGCTAGAATTTTTATTAGATTTTTTGAAGAAATATAAGCATTTTGATCGATTTGATCTTGGAGGTTTAAACTTACAAAAGCTAGAATAAGTTTAAAACGCTCTACCGGAGATTCTTTGCTTCTTGGATCAAAAATTTGATTTAAAAAATTATCAATAGAATTACGTTTCTTTAAATGCCTTTCGCATAAAAGTGATAAGAGCGTTATCAAGGGCTCATAATTTCTGCTATCTTTAAGCATAGTTTTTTTGTTTTTTTCCAGATTTTCAAAAAATTTACTTTTTGTATTTTGCTGAACTTCTGCTAAAGACAAAAACATGTTGATGAAAAAGTTCTTATCATCCAGAAAACTTAAGTCTTTTGTTTTTGAAAGAGCTGTTTTAGAGAGAAATAAAACCATATATCTAAATAATAGTACGGCAGCGCTTGGATTAGATTTGAGCGAATTTATCAATTTATCAAAAATTTCTAAAAGCTTTATTTGATTCTGCTTATTTAAATTCAATTCTTTTGAAAAATAGTCAAAATAAAAGGAAAGGCTTTTCAGTGCTTCTAAAAAATATATTTCTCCATCTTTGTTGTCTTTGTATTTAATATATAAAATATTTTTCGACAGATCTTGATCATCAAGAAGCCTAAAGTTTTCCAAAACACGGTGATCTTGAAGCTCGATGGATACATATTTTTTGTAAATATTTCTAGCATCTTTATTTTTTAAAACTACTTCTGGCAGCATTAAAAGACGCTTAGTTCTGGTTTTTTTGTTTTTTAAAGTTAAGTTAACAAGCTTTAGCTTTGTTTCATAAGAAAGATCAAAACGCTCAATGTTTTCCAACAAAAGTTCGCTAAAATTGTTATTTAAAAGAAAATAAGCTATTTTTTCTCTTTTTTCCAAAGGTAGGTCGAAACTTTTTACCTGTTCTGATAGTGCAGAAGTTCCATCTTTTGTTTTCAAAAGTTCATTTACTATTTTTTCACGATTTTCTAAAGAAACGTATTCACTTCTAATTCTCATACTCTGATTATAAAAATATCTGTCACTTATCAATCTTTGAGCAATTACAGCTATATCATTATCTGATGAAATACCTTCAGAAATTAAAGAGGCTTTTGTTTTAAAATAAAAATTAATAATGCCGTACACTCCAACTCTATTAAAAGCATTGTTTGCACCCAGAGACCTTCTAGCAATTTCCATTACTTTTTTGGTATCGAGATGAAATTTTTCAATGCAATCTGTAATATCAGATATTTCAACTATTTTTTTGGCCAGAAGAAAACGATGCTTTTTCGAGAGATTAAATTTATCAATGTTTTCTGCTAAAAAATGGATCCTTTCAGGATCTTTTAGACTTTTTTTTGCGATTTGAAAACTAGCTTTCTCCGGCAATTGTGACAACAAATTGGATTTTACTAAAATCGATAGCAGTCTATTGTTTACAAGTTCATGAGCCAAATCAATGCGTTTTTTTAAAGATAATTTAAAATAATTCAAATTTTTGACTATATCAGTTAGTTCTTCTGGGGAAAGATTATGAATTGAAGAATTCTGCGCTTTAATTTTAGAAATTATTATCGCGATTTTAGTCGGGGAGAGTTCCTGAACAATAGAAAACTGCCTGTCGTAAAGATTATATATCTCTTGCCCTCTATCGGAAACTGCAGAACTAACACTAGTAAATATTGATGACATTTTTAAAATCCTATTATTTTATTAAAGTATTTTTTATGAATATTATTTTTAAAATTAAAAGTTAATTATATTTTTTAATAATTTAACATTATTATTATAATAAAAAAATAGCTATAGATCAATGTTTTTTTACAATTTATAATAAAGAATATAATAAACTTTTAATTTGATTTATTTTACAAATTAGACCCATTGCTCTTGCTTTCTTAACTTATTTATAATGAAGAATTTACATAAAAAGTCTTTAAAAATTTATATAGCATCAGAATCTGTTAAGTAGACTATTAAATAGCCGGATATGCTAAAATTTAATCTGTTTTTTAATGATTAAAAATTATGGAAGAAAAGATCGAGCGTTTATCAAAGGTCATGTCGGAAAGAGGTATCTGCTCTCGCCGCGAAGCCGAGCATTTCATCGATTTGGGACAAATCCTAGTTGATGGACAATTGATAACCAAGCAAGGGACAAAAGTCTCTCCAAATGCTGTTATTGAGCTACTGCCCCAGGCTAAAAAATGCCAAAACAATAAAGTGACTATTCTTCTAAACAAGCCAATTGGCTATGTTTCCGCCCAGCCCGAAAAAGGATATACTCCCGCAATAATGCTTATCAATGCATCTAACCAAGTAAAAAATAAAGGTCTCGCTTTTAATCCGGGGCACAGAAATAAATTAGCTGTTGTCGGAAGGCTCGATATAGATTCGAAAGGGCTGCTTGTTCTTTCACAAGACGGCGTTTTAGTAAAAAAGATAATCGGGCCTGAGTCGTTAATTGAAAAAGAATATCTTGTGCGCGTCGAAGGAAATGTCTCGGAAGAAGCTTTAAGAAAACTCCGCTTTGGTCTTTATCTAGATGGAAAAGCTTTGAAGCGGGCTAAAGTCGAGCTACTGCAAAACAATCTTTTGAAGATTGTTTTAATTGAAGGAAAAAAAAGACAGATTCGCAGAATGTGCGATCTTGTTGGTTTGAAAGTCGTTAATTTAAAAAGAGTGCGGATCGGAAATGTTTTGCTTGGAGATCTGCCCGAAGGAAAATGGCGCTTTTTAAGATCTGATGAAAGCTTCTAAATCTACTATCTATCTTCAAGAAATATTAGCTTCCACTTAATAAAAACTCAGAACCACTCCGCTAATATTTACGACAAAAAATCATTTAAGCGGGTATTGACAATCCCTAGATGCAGAATCTAAAACTTCTTTTGTTTTTTCAAATAAGTAAAAAAATTTTACTGCTCTTCTTTTTTATCCGGATATTTTACTCTAACATGCCTTGTAACAACAAGAGCATTTGCCAACACTTTTTTAATAATGCCAATTTCCTGAAAAGTTAAATTACACTCATCAAACTGGCCATCGTCGGCGCGATCCTTAATAACCTGAGAAATCATGGCAGAAAGTGATTCAACAGTCGGCTCTGTAATAGAGCGGGAAGCTGCTTCGACCCCATCTGCAATCATAATAATTGCAGCTTCTTTGGAGTGAGGCTTTGGACCGGGGTAGCGGAATTTGTTTTTGTCGACCTTCGATTCATCTCCGCCTTGAAGTTCAAGCTCTTTACGGTAGAAATAATAAACCAAAGTGGTGCCATGGTGCTCTTGAATTATATCAATAAACGATTGTGGAAGGCGATATTTTTTAGCTAGCATAACCCCGTCTCTGACATGGGCGATAATTACCTGAGCAGATTCATAAGGGGTTAATAGCTGATGGATGTTGACGCCGGCCTGCTGGTTTTCAGTAAAGAAATGAGCATTATTCAATTTTCCAATGTCATGATATAGCGTACCTGCCCTGCATAAAAACCCGTTAGCGCCGACTGCCTGGGCAGCGGCCTCTGACAAGTTGCCAAGAACAAGAGAATGCTGATAAGTGCCCGGCATTTCAAAAGTAAGCCTTTTGAGCAGTTCATTGTTTGGGTCCATATATTCAGCTAAAGTGATGTCTGTCATGACATTGAATAAAGACTCTAAAATCGGAAGAAGCCCAACAACTAAAATAGCAATAATCACGGTAAAAAGTATGCTGACTCCAATATCTGCAAGGAAAAGAGAGAACCAAAAATTTCTCGCTATCAGCTCAAAGGCCAGGATAACAGGGATAGCGCCTAAAAGGCTTTTGCCGCAGACTTCAAAAACCTCTTTCCTTCTTCTAAGGGCCTTTGGAGAAATAATTACAACAATTGAAGAGACAAGGTTAATAACAAGAAATCGGGAATGATCTATTGCAATGGTCGTAGCTAAAATAATTGAAAAAATCGTAATTGAATAAAGAGAGATGCGGGTATTAAACAAAATCAAGGTAAGTATGGCGGCAAACGGCACTATCAAGGGATAATGAACCCTTTCCATTAAATTAGCATTGTTTTGCAAAAGAACATATTCTGTAATTTTTGCAAAGGCCAGCGTCAGGATAAAAATACAGACCAGCAAAGAAAGCTTCTGAAGCGATTTAAAGATTTCTTTTTGGTCCACTTTTAAATAAAGGGCGCTGATAGCTACAATTATCAGAGAAAGCAAAAGATTTCCAATTATAGTAAACGGAGCCCAGATATTTCTTTTTTCTGAAAGGGCTTCTTTCATGGCCTGTAACATCGCGATATGGCGGGTTCGAACTTTTTCTCCCTGCCCGATAATTCTGGTGCCTGCTTTAACTTCGGTAAATTTCTGAGGTATGCGGTTTTCAATCAGCCCTTTAACATTTGCTTCCGTTGTAACATCTTCCGATAGGACCCAAGCTTTTTTTTCAAAAAAGCTTGCTACAAAGTCAATAACTTCTTTTTTGGTATTTGGAAAGTTTTTAAAAGCATCATCCCTTAAAGAGCTCCAAAATTCTTCCGGTAAAACATTTCTTTCTTTTTCTTTGGCAGGGGTAAAAATAAAGTAATGATCTGTGATAAGCTGATACTTTTTCATCTTGTTTTTAGTCAAAGTATCGGTAAAACGCGAATGGCTCAGGGCAAGCTTATAGCCATCGGTTATTTTATACATTTCATCTAAAGAGCTATCTTTGACTTTTTCTCTCCAGCTCGAATCATGGGCTAAAAGATTTTCAAAATCATAATTTTCCTGCCTGATCATTCTTTCATCGATCTGATAGATTTTTCCTATGTCGTCCCAGGCATCCTGTTTTAAAATTATCATCGCCTCTTCATCGGGAAACTCAAAGTCGACTTGGGCGACAATATAGCGGTTTGCAGTTGTATTGAGCTCAAGAACTTCTACCTTGACTTCCCTAAAATGCATAAAAATTGCAAGGCAGAGCCAGCATATAAGCCCAATCAAAAGACGCAGTCCCAGATCATTTTCTTTAAAATTAAGCCTCATCTTTTTACCTTTTGGCTCAACGTTCATACCCATATAAAATTACCCGCTTAAGTCTTTAAGCTTCATTGTACATCTATTAAGGAAATTTTCCAAAAAAAATAAAATATTTTAAGGCTGGACGATAAAATTCTTTTTTCTAAAAATGTAAAATGTCAGAATACATAAGAAGAAACCAAAAACCTTAAAACTTCGGTTTTAGAAGAGGATTTTTTAAAAATGAAAGAAAAATACCAAGTATTTGCCAGAAAATACCGCCCTCAAACTTTTAAAGACGTTTCTGGCCAGGATGCTATTATCACTACTTTAAAAAACTCTCTTCGTTTAAATAAAACAGCCCAGGCTTACCTTTTTTCCGGTTCCAGAGGAACAGGAAAAACAACCTTAACCCGTCTTTTTGCAAAAGCACTAAACTGTCAAAACCTGCAAGACTTTGAGCCATGCAATAAATGTCCCTCCTGTTTGGAAATTACAAACAGCTCTTCTTTAGACGTTATAGAGATCGATGGAGCTTCCAACCGGGGCATAGATGACATCCGTCAAATTAATGAAACCATCGGCTACGCACCTTCAACAGGAAAATATAAAATTTACATTATCGACGAAGTGCACATGCTGACAAAAGAAGCTTTTAATGCTCTTTTAAAAACTTTGGAAGAACCGCCTTCTACTGTAAAATTCTTCTTTGCCACTACCGAACCTCACAAAGTACTGCCGACCATTGTCAGCCGCTGCCAGCGCTTTGATTTAAAAAGAATCAGCCACAACCAGATCATTCAAAAACTAAGATCTATTTCAGAAGACCAGAAAAGGACAATCTCGGATGACGCTCTTCATCTAATTGCCAGATTTTCCGATGGAAGCCTGCGCGATGCCGAGTCAATGCTGGACCAGGTGCTTTGCTATAGTGAAAAAGACATAGATACTGAAATAATAAATCAAATCCTAGGGCTTATTCCTCAAGATTATTTCTTTAAATTGGACGCAGCCGTCTTTGAAGCAAACATCAGCATAGCCTTCGAGATCACCGAGATGCTCTATGCCAACGGAAAAGATTTCTCATACTTTGTTGAAGAGCTTATGGAGCACTTTAGAAAAATACTGACTTTAAAGCTTAAAAAATCAGCTGACCTGTCGCTCTCTACATCTCTGCATCAAAAATATTTGGAAGTTTCTGCTCTATATACAGTAGACCAATGTCTTTTCATCCTGGATTATTTGCTCTCCTCTCATCAGCAAATGCAAAAAAGCTCTTCCAAACAATATTTTCTAGAAATGATCCTTCAACAGATCATCCGAAGCAAAAACCGCATTTCCCTGCCGGCGCTTGTAGAAAGATTATCAATGCTAGAAAAAGCTCTTTCGTCCAACCCTAATAACATATGTAAGGCGGATAACACTGAGATTATCAATAATCCTGAAAGCAAAAAGCCTGAAATTAAAAAGCGTGAAACAAAGGAAAATAAAGAGCTTTTAAATGCTCCTGAAACAAAAAATAAGGCCCTCGATTTAAAAATTGAAACTTTAAAAATCTTAGAGGCAAAGAGCGAAGATATTTTACCAAAAGAGCAAATTACAGATTTGCCGAATCCTACAGCTCCGGAAGAGCTTCAGCAAAATAAAAAAAGCTTAAAAAGCCACCAGAGCTATCACGACACATTAATGAATTTTACAGCTATCGAGCTTAATGGAATTATAAAAAAAGAATAGAAAAATTAATATTCCGCTTATTTTGAAAAACTTTTTGATATTTTATTGCTGTAGGAAATAATTTTTTCAAAATTCGTAGCTAAAAATAAAAAGTTTTAACAAAAATACTTCACTCAATCTGCTTTTTTAAATATGATTATTCAAATAAAGCAATTTTAAAAAAAATTTATTTTATAAAGGATTAAAAATGGGCAGCGGATTTTCTAAAATGAAAAAACAGGCAAAAGCTCTTCAGGCACAATTTGAAGAAATGCAGGAGAGCCTAAAAAACACATCAGTTACAGGATCTGGCGGAAACGGCCTTGTTAAGCTGAAAATGAACGGCGCAAAAGAGCTCATGGAGATCACAATCTCTCCTGATTGCATAAATAAAGATGACATCGAAGGACTGCAGGATCTAATAATTGCAGCTCATAGAGATGCTTTGAAGCAATTAGAAGATGCTTCTCCAAGCACTCCTTTTAATTTTTAAAAAACCGTCTGATCTTTTAGAATAAAATTTTTAAGATCTTCAACATTGTTGATTTTTAAAGCTTCTTTAGCCATTGCTATAGCATCTTTGGCATCGGTTTTTCGCACTGCATACTTGATCGTTGCAATATTGGAAGCTGAAATGGAAAAAGATCTTATGCCCATTCCAATTAGTAATTCAGTGAATTTTGAATCTGCGGCCATTTCGCCGCAAATGATTACTTCTTTTTTGTATTTTTTAGCAGATTTGATCGTCATCTCAATTAATTTGAAAAGAGACGGATGGGAAAAATCATATAAATAGTTGGTATCCGGATTAGACCTGTCGGCTGCGATTACATACTGCGTCAGGTCATTCGAGCCGATGGAGAAAAAATCAGCCTCTTTTGCAAAATTATGACTCATGATAGCGCAGGATGGGACTTCTATCATACAGCCCAATGGAATGTTTTTAGCGACCTTTTTACCTTCTTTTTCTAAATCTTCTCTTGTTTTTTTTATCTTGTCTTTTACTAAAAGAAACTCAGAAATATCCGAAACCATCGGTATGAGTATGCGCAGGTTACCATAAATGCTCGCCTTTAAAAGGGCCCTTAGCTGTTTTTCAAATATGCCATTATTTTTAATTAGAAATCTTATTCCCCTACAGCCCAAAGAAGGATTCATCTCATGATCAATGTCTACCTCTTCGGAAAGAAAAAAATGCATTTTATCAGACCCTAAATCAAAAAGGCGCACAATAGCCGGCCTGCCTTCTAATTTTTCCAGAATCTTTTTATAAATTTCAAACTGTCTTTCTTCAGATGGAAATTGTTTCTCGGTTAGAACTATATATTCTGAACGGTAAAGTCCAATCCCGTCGGCTTTATTTTGCAATACCTGAGGCACATCATCTAAAGATTCAATGTTGGAAAATATCTTAACGTCCTCTCCATCTATTGTTTTGGCAGCCAGGTGAACATGAGAAGAAATTTCTAAAAAGTATTTATGATATTTCTCCTGCAAAATAGAATACTTTTTTAAAGTTTCGCTGCTTGGATTTACAATGATCTCTCCGGAAATTCCATCGACTATCATATTTTTAATATCAAGATTCATTAAAGCATCGATGTTAACTTTTGCAACATAAGGGATGCCTTTTGCCCTGGCTATTATTCCAACATGGGAGGTATAACCGCCCTTTTCAGCCACAAATCCTTTAATTTCACTGAAGTGCGCTTCTAAAGCATCCGACGGAATAAGATCAGGGGCGATGACGATTGAATTTTTTTCACACGCTGCGGTCTCTTTTTTCAAAGGGCGAAGATGTCTTAGTATTCTTCTAGATACATCTTTTATATCACTGATCCTTTCCTCAAAATCATCATCATCAATTTTTTCAAAGACCTTATTGTATTCATTAATGACTTCCTGAAAAACCGCTTCTGTATTTTTATGGGAGACTTTTATTCTTTCTTCCACAAGATGAGTGATAATTGGGTCATGCAGAATTTCCAGCTGGGCTCCAAGAATCTCTACAACAACCGTGGCTCCATCATTAACAAATCTGCTCTGCAAATGCTCTAAATCGACTTTGCTCTTTTTTAAGGCAAGATGGTATCTTTCAATTTCCTTTTCAATTTCTCCTAAAGCAAGTTCCAAATGGGGCGGATTATCTTTTTTTTCAGTGAGAAAAAAAGGAGAGCCGATTGCAATCCCTTTGCTTATGCTGACGCCCTTTAAAACTATCTCGTTCATTTCAAAAATCTCCAAAAGACCTCTCAAAAGCATCTATAAGCTGCTTCATTGTAGAGGCTGCATCATCACCGTCCACAGAAATAGTGATTTTTGCGTTCTTTTTAGCAGCGAGGGTTAAAATGCTCATAATACTTTTTGCATTAATGGTCTCATTTTTATAAGTAAAAAAAACATCCGACTTGCTCCCTTGCAATAATTTCACAATTGAAGCTGCGGGCCTGATATGAAGCCCCAAAGCATTTTTTACTTTTACCTTCTCTACAATTTTCAAGGAAATACCTTCTTTTTTTGATTACGGCACTGAATAGTTTCCAAAAGCTTAATGTTAAATTCTTTGGCTGAATTATACCCAAGCATTTTCAAACGATGATTAAGCGCTATAGTCTCAATAAGCAAAATCACATCCCTTCCAGGTTTAACAGGTAAAATATGCAGTGGAACACTGACCCCTAAAAACTCACAATATTTTTCCTGCAGTCCAACTCGATCATAAAAATGAGTATCGTCCCATTCTTCCAGTTTAACAACGAGATCAACTTCGATATCCGGGCGCACGCATACGGCTCCATGCAAGTTGGCGACATTAATAATTCCGATTCCCCTAATTTCCATCATGTGCCTTGTCAGCTCCGGCCCTGATCCGATCAAACCGGTTCCCCTCTTCTTAATTTTGACAGCATCGTCGGAAATCAGTCTGTGCCCTCTTTCCAAAAGCCCTAATGCGGCTTCGCTTTTTCCAACTGAAGATTCTCCCTGGATAAGGACTCCCATACCAAAGACTTCAACTAAGGTTCCATGGACAGTGATGGTCGGCGCAAAATGTTCATTTAAAAGAAAAAACATTTTGCTAAGCAAGCCTACGGTCGTCATGGGAGTGCGGAAAAGAGGAATATTATGTTCTATGCAAATGTCCTTTAATTCTTTCGGAGGGACAAAATCCCTCGCGACAATAACAGCTGGAGTAGTTAGCGACAAGATAGCCCTTAAGCGTTTGATGCGAACGGAAAGTTTTAATTCTTTTAAATATTCTATTTCCAGTCTTCCAAAAATTAACATTCTATATGTTGGAAAATGCTTTAAATACCCGGAAAGAGAAAGTCCGGGCCGATGAACTTCAGGCTTTTTTATTACACGGTTTAATCCCTCATGACCCATGACTAAATTGAGCTCTAAGTACTTGCCATGCTCTTCATAGAAGTCTTTTACTAAATACATTTGTTTTCCTTAAGTTTGCATTAAATAATAACATAGCCAATCTAAAAAAGAAGCAAATGAAAAAGAATCGAGTTCTTTATTAACCGCAAAATCTTTAGAAACATAGCAGAGATCACCGATTGAATCATCTGCAAAGGAAGCAATATTAAAGCACATTACTCCTCCATTTTTATCTTCATAAAAAGGAACTAAAGAATGAGGATTGTATATTTTTTGATAGATAGGGATATCATCGAGGCTGTTTAAATATCTTTGCTGAAATTTCAAAGTTGATATGAGAAGGTTTTCTCCTTTTATCAATCCAAAATCGTTAAATCTTCTAAAGCCGCTGTGGATTTTAAAAAAAGCTAAATAGTCAAGAGGAAGCTGATTGCTAAACTCGCCTTCGATTTTTTTCTCATCGCAGGGAACCTGTCCTCTAAAAAAAAGATCTTTTTCTTTAAAGCTGTAGATCATCTCGAGCGTATATGGACTGTTTCGGAATTCTTTAAGAAGGACAATTCCAATATCTTCCAGAGATCCAAAAAAATCTAAGATCGCTTCATGGTATTCAGGAGCAAATGGTAAAACTTCAAGCCAGGCATTCAGTACAAATTCGATTTTTTCTTCCGGAGAAAAACTTAAGAGGTCGAACCAGTTTTTGGGAATATTGACTTTTTGCACTAAATCATGAAAATTGTTATTTTTGTCGATAAAAACAACTTCATGAAAAGAATCCTTTATTCCTTCAATTTGATCGGAATTTTTAAAATAGCTGCTAACGAAAGATTTCATTTTTTATTTCCCGAAGCATCTTTCCCTCGCTATATTATGTTACTTAATAAATTACCTTTTTTAAAAGAAAAAAACGCAAAAAGAAAAATATAATTTTTTAAAAACTCGCTAAAGATCTTTAAATTGATTAATTCAATTCGAATTTTTGAAAAAAATGTGAAAATATGGGGACATAGAGGATTTAAAATCCTCTGGCTTGAAAAAGCCGTGCTGGTTCGAGTCCAGTTCCGAGCATTTTAGTATTAAACAGTTATGTATAAACATAACTTCCTGACAATTGGGACAAATTGTGCATTTGGGCCACTTCTGGGCTAGTGCGAAAAAATCAGGAGGTTATTTTATGGCATATATTCAAAAAAAATTACATCCATCTGGAAAGATGTCTTATCGTGCTCGTATCCGTTTAAACGGATCAACGGATATTTCTGAAACTTTTCCAACAAGAAAAGAAGCAAAAGAATGATCTTCCAAGATGAAGGCAGAGATAAGACAGTAGAGAACGTACAATGCTTATATGTTCATTTTCTCGGCTATATTAGAAAGATAAAACTTACAAAAGCTCGATGTAAAATTTGGTAAGGGGAGGAAAGTTCCTCCCTTAAATTTTTGAATAGAGTGGTTTTTATGGAAGCCAAGCAATACCAGAGAGATATCGATCAACTTTATTTGCGGTTGATGAAATGGTACGTTCATGTGCCGCTAATGTCACGCCTATTCCCGCGCCTATTCCCGCTCCTAATGCCACGCTTGCTCCCACACCGACGACGGGGCCAACCATTAATGTAGCAGTGACACCGCCCATAGCCATTCCTACATAGCTTACCGTATAAGTTGCAGTTTTGCCCAAAAAACCCGAAAACCAACCTCCACCTTTTAAACTATGCTGAAGTCGAATAGAATAGTCCTCTCCTGATTTTTTCAAAGCAAGGTAAGCCGAGGCTAAATACTTATTCAGATGTTCTTGAGAAATACCTCTGAGCTCTTTAGAAAGATCGCCTCTTTCTACAGCAAACTCATGATTCTTTTCATCAATAACAAAAAAATCATGGTCTTTATATTTTACATGGATATTCCCTAGTTCACCTGGAATGAACAAGTTATTGGTCGGGATAGCCATTTCATTTAAAATTGCACCGCTCATAAAACACTTCCATATAAGAAAAACTTGAGAAAATTGTATAGGATTAAAAAAAGATAGCAAGAAAAAAAATTTGTAAGGGCTAAATTGAAATGTCATTGCAAGATTTTTTTAAATATTATTTTCACATAAAATAGGAAGAAAAAAATCTCTAATTTCAAATATTACGTTTTCAAAAGATATTGCTTCATGTCCAATATCTTTAAGAAATGAATTCCATCGTTCAAGAGTGTTTGGGCTGTTGTAAAAGTCTTTTAAGAAAGCTTTTGGGAATTCTTGAACAGTGGTTTTTCTATTAATAAAAACTTGCTTAATAATAGGGCTTATCTTTTCTGGTTTTATTTGAAATTGATTAATTATTGTCCATATATCATAAAAGTCCTTCATCCTGCTGTTTGCAAGACCAAGTTTTATCATTGCATGCAATTTTTCTGCTATCATTGTCTCAGGTGTGTAACCTTGAAGGGCAGGTGATGGAAAATCTAATAATGCAGGATATTCTATGTTTGCTGGTTTAGGAAAAATTTTGTCGCTGAAACCAATATCTATTCTTAAGGGTAATTTAGCTGTATGTAGATTGGCTGAAAAACGCGCAGATAAACCAGTATATTCTGTTTCAATTTGAGATTCTTTAATAATTAGATCTATGGAATTAAACTCGATGCCGTCTTCTAGTACAGGTTGGGAGCAGATGTTTTTGAGGATGCGAGAAATATTTTCAGGTGAATTGTTGGCTCTTGCTAGAAAGTCAATATCAACGGTTGAACGATGTGTTGTAGGATCCCAAATCATTAACATTAAACCTCCTTTTAAGAAGAACGAATTTTTGTGTTTAGAAACGCTCAAACGATACAAAAATCTTTCCATAGCATAATATTGAAGTATCTCTTGAGTAGGGCGATGTTTTGCTAAAGCAATATTTTTTAATCTAGAGTAAATAGATTCTGGTAAATTTTTCTTTTCTATCATATTTAATGGCTCACGATTGTTTCCATGATAGGGGCAAGAATTTTTTCAACTCGGCATATTTTTGCATAATCATAGAGAAGGTCTAAGTTGGTATTTCCCTTTCTCCAATATTCTTTTAATGCTTCTAAAACAACATCCATTCCAATTTTTTGTCTAAATTTAAGACAATCTGCTAAAGTTTTTTCAATACAGTAAATTTTAACTGGAAATCCATTAATCAAAATTGTACTAACGCCTGCTTCATAGGCTTTTTTAGAATACCAAAAGTAACGCAAGGGAGGATAACTAACTTTAGGAAGTCTTGAAGTTCTAGGTAATGCTATATATACAAAATGGGGAATTTGTGTTGTTAGATCATAGTAAGATAGAGCTGAAATAAGGCAGACAATACCCTTGGAAATTCTTTTTGCTGCCAATACTAAATCAGGTTCCGAAAAATCGGGCATAGACGCTAACCGAAAAACACCTCTACCCAATGATTCAAGAACTCCTTCAGCACGAAGCTTATATAAATAAGAAGGATGAATTCCTAACTTAATTGCTTCAGAAGTACGTAATATGCCTTTATGCTTTTTAAAAACTTCAATAGGATCTTTTTTCTTAATTTTCATATGATAGAAATGTATGCATTTATTTTATTCTGTATGCATTATTATCATTTTTGATTTATTAGTAAAGTTATTTTTAATATTGTCTGGATAAATTTATAACTTGCGCAACTGAAGTATCTTAAGAAGTTCTAGAATTACCACAAAGAGAGAGATGTGGGGCAACGAGGACTTGAACCTAGGACCCATGAATTATGAGTCAACGGCTCTAACCACCTGATCTATTGTCTAAAAAAATTAAAAACTAAATTTTTCGTTGAATTATTTTTTTAAATTAATTTTTTTGCTATTTTTTAATGCTATATTAAAAAAAACATATGCATATTTTAAAAAATTTTCTCAAATCAGCCTTTTTTTACCGGTTAAAAGAAAATATCTATTCAGCTTCTTCTTCTTTTATAAAAGAAAACCCTGCACTGGTATACGGTCTTTTCTTTATGGCGGGAGTTTATGCAAAAATTGATTCAAGCTTTTTACCATTTCTTCTTCCCTTTTTTGCTAAAGGCAAAAAATTAAAAGCCATTTTTTTTATTCTCGTAACGCTTGGTTTCATCTATACTAAAATTTATTATCCGGAAATTCCCAACTTCGAAAAAAAAGAGCAGATCAGCGGAATTTTTAAAATAAGCGCAATCACCCCTTATACTTCTTTTGTACCGGGCCTTATTTATAAAGGACGCATGCAAATAACTGCGCAAAATGGAAAAACTTATAAAAACATTCCGGTTTCTATTTTTTATAAAAAAAATGACAGGCCGAAAGGCAATTTTATTTATAAGATCCAGGGAACAGCCTCTACATCTTTGCACTCACAGATTACAGTTAAAGCGGAAAATTGGATCCCGCTTAAAAAAACATTCAATTTTGTAGAGCTAAGATTTGCCTTGAAGGAAAAAGCCAGACATTTTCTTTTGCAAAACATAAAGCATAGCGAGAGCGCCAATTTTTTGATCGGACTTATCACAGGAGAGCTCAATGACAAGTTCTTAAGGTTTTGCTTCAACCGTGTCGGTCTTCAGCATATTTTGGCGATATCAGGTTTTCACTTTGGAATTCTTGTTCTTATTTTTTCTTTTATTTTAAAAAAATTTGTCCCTTATCTTGCTCTTCCCTATGTTTTGATAGTTATCATTAACCTTTATTTTTTATATATCGGCAACTCCCCTTCCATATTAAGATCCTATGTCAGTTTGCAAATTGCCATACTTGCCAAGATATTAAACAAAAGAAGTTTCGGATTAAACGCTCTTGGAGTAAGCCTTATTGTAGAGCTCATTATAGATCCCTATAATTTGACAAATGTCGGTTTTCAGCTAAGTTTCTTAAGTGTCATGGCCCTTCTTTTGTTTTATCCAGAAATGAGCAAAATGCTTTCTTATATTTTCTTAAAAAGAAATAAAGAGGATTTAAAAGTTTTAAATATTTTTTCAAAAGCCGGAAGTTTTTTTATAAATTTTTTAAGAGAGGCCCTGTCTATTACTTTGGCTGTTAACCTAGCGCTTCTTCCGGTGCTTCTACTATTATTTCATAAATTTCCAGTTTTCAGCCTGCTTTACAATCTCTTTTTTCCGCCGCTCATCTTTGTGAGCATAATTTTACTTTTTCCCTCTTTTATATTTTCTTTTTTCCTTCCCTCATTTGCCAATTTCATCAACATGATAAATACAGCCTATACAAAGCTTATTTTAACTCCTCTTCTGCACCCGCCTGCCTGCATTGAATTTTGGGTGCGTTTTAAAAGCTTTTCTTTTTATTTCATCGTTTTATATCTCATTGCATATTTTTATCTTGGAATAATAATCAAATACCGCTCTTCTTCTTTAGCCCCTAGAGCATTTGACTACTTTTAAAAAAATTATTTTAAATATTTTTTTAAAATTTTTATTTTTAATTTCCCATGCAAAAAACTTTTCTTGGGGAGTGTATTTCTCGCTTTGTTGACAAAATCTCTTTTTTAAGTAAAAATGGAGAACATTTTACGGCGGTCGTAGCTCAGCTGGTTAGAGCGTTGGATTGTGGATCCAAATGTCGCGGGTTCGAGCCCCGTCGATCGCCCCATTTCAAAAAAGAGATTAATCTGTGTCAACTATTTACGCTCTTTTCCTGGGCCTTCTCCAGGGTCTTTTAGAATTTTTACCCGTCAGTTCTTCTGCCCATTTCAAATTAGCAAAGCACTTTTTAGACCTTAAAGTACTCGATAACTCCCCCATTTTTGAACTTGTCTGCAACCTGGGCACATCGCTTGCCGCCATCATTTTTTTAAGAAAAGAAATTTATAATATCCTGTTTCATGACAGACAAAAGTTTTTTTTAATACTTCTCGCCATAGTCCCTTTGGTTCCAATTTATATCTTCTTCAAACACATCCAAAAGCTGACCTCTTCCATGGAAGTTTTAGGCTTTTTTTTCATAGTGACCTCTCTTTTACTGTTCACGGCGATATTTTATAAAAATAAAACCATAGAAAACTCTTCTAATAGAAAAATCAAAGATATGCTATTTATAGGCTTTATGCAGGGGCTTGCCCTTATACCTGGAATATCACGCAGTGGTTCCACTATATCGGCGGCATGCTATAGAAGCTGGAGTATAAAAGAAGCGATCAGTTTTTCTTTTCTTTTATCTATTCCAACGGTGATGGGAGGAAATGTGTTAGAAGCAGCCAAGTTATTTTTAAAAGACGCCCCTACTTTAAATATAAGCTTAATTTCTTATATTGTAGGCTTTTTAGCCTCTTTTATTATGGGCATTGTTTCTATTCGTTTTATCTTTTCGATAACCTCCAAAAAAAAACTACTCCCCTTTGCCTGGTATACATTAATCTTGGGGTTAGTCACAATTGTTTACTTTAATTTCGTTTAAAAATGAAACGTGCAATGAAAAAAAATAAAGATAATAAAAAAGATAAAAAAAAGAAAACGCACGCAGAAGCAAAGGGCCTGTTTTTTTTAGCCTTCGATGTTATTTTTCTGCTTTCCCTATATAGCTTTGTTAATAAAGATCCCTCTTACAATTATTTAGGAATTATCGGCTACAGCTTGGCCTGGATCGCAACTGCCGTCTTTGGCATGGGAAGCTATTTTATAGCTTTTTTCATAGGGCTCATGAGTCTAAATTATCTAACCGGAACCCTTCTCAATTTTAAATCCAGAACTATCAGCTTTCTAATTTTTCTTGTTTGCTCATGCATATTACTAAACATTTTTGCCGAGACTAATCCTCACAAGATTGCTTTTTTACACAACAGAATCTTTGTAGAAACTCTTTACGGAGATTCTTCCTATCTCAGATATAATCTAGGCGGCATACCTTTTTATTATATTTTTTGCGATCTCCCGGTAATAAGCCTTAAAAACCTTTTAAGCACCGCCGGAACAGTTTTAATACTCTCATCTAGCGCTTTCATCTCATTTTTGTTTTTTGCCAATATCCAAATCGTTCCAAAAACTAAAGCCCTTATCTTTATTTCGAAAAATTTTTTAAAATCATTTTTGATATACCTGGCCCTTCACCTTCCTAAAAAGATCAAAGCTGTATATTTTCGGCTTTTTGAAAAAGAAGACGTTGTTATCGAGCCTGAAAAAACCCTAACCATAAAAGATCATCAGGTTCTTCCAAAAGAGCCTCTTATTAAAAAAGAACTGCCTCCAAAAGAAATTCCTAAAAAAGACAAACCAGAGCCTGTCATTAACCAGTTTGAAAAAACCAAGCTTATTGAAAAACTCTCTTATCCGTTAGTTTTAAAAAACTCTCGCACCTATCAGATGCCGGCTTCCTCACTTTTGTCAAACCCTCCTAAAGTGGACATGCCCCTTTTGAAAAAAGAGCTGAAAAAACAGGCCGAGATCCTGGAAGAGACTTTAAAGAGCTTTGGAATAAATGCCCATGTAGGAGAGATCAACTGCGGCCCTACCATTACATCATTTGAAGTGCATCCTTCAATAGGAGTAAAAGTACAAAAGATCAAAACCCTAGAAAATGATATCGCGCTGAACCTCCAGGCAAAATCTATACGTATAATTGCGCCGATACCCGGAAAAGCTGCTGTCGGCGTAGAAATACCCTCGCTTCATCCTCAGCCCGTCTTTTTAAAAGAGATGATCGTGCATTATGAGCAGACCAAGCGCAAAAGCGGAATTCCCCTTCTTTTAGGAAAAACCGTAAGCGGAGAACATGTAGTTTCCGATCTTACTAAAATGCCCCATCTTCTAATAGCCGGAGCGACAGGCTCTGGAAAATCTGTCTGCATAAATACCATCGTCATGTCAATTCTAATGAACCTAAATCCCGATGAAATAAAACTGATGATGATAGATCCAAAAAAAGTAGAGCTTACCCAATACTCCAATCTTCCTCATATGATAGCCCCTGTTATCACCGAGCCCCACGGCGCTTATGCCGCTCTTCAATGGCTGGTGAGGGAAATGCAAAAACGCTACGACATACTAAAACTGCTCGGACTTAGAAATATTTCCGCCTTTAACGGCAGGAAGCCTAAAAAAGACTTTGAAGAATCGTTAAACATAGAAATACCGGATAAAATGCCGTTAATTGTTGCTATCATAGATGAGTTTGCCGACCTTATGATGGTTTCAAGCACCGACCTCGAAACTCCGATTGCTAGAATAGCCCAAATGGCAAGAGCGGTCGGCATCCATCTGATTTTAGCCACACAAAGGCCTTCCCGCGAAGTTATTACAGGCATTATCAAGGCAAACTTTCCATCCCGCATCGCTTTTAAAGTGGCGAGCAGGATCAACTCTCAGATTATTTTAGATGAAACCGGAGCGGACGCTCTTCTTGGAAATGGAGATCTTCTCTTCCTGCCTCCCGGCAGCTCTCATTTGGTTAGAGCGCAAGGTGCTTATATTTCCGATGAGGACATCAATACCGTTATAGCCGCTGTTTGCAAATCAGCTCCCCCTTCCTATTTAATACCTTCTTTTGATGCTATGAAAAGACCTGAAATGGAAGAGAGCGAAGAGCCAAGAGACTCTCTTTATGACAGCGCTCTTTCTATTGTGCTCCAAACAAGAACAGCATCAACCACATTCCTGCAAAGAAAATTAAAAATCGGCTATGCAAGGGCCGCTTCTTTAATGGACGAGCTAGAATCTAACGGCGTCATCAGCTCTCAGGATGGCAGCCGGCCTAGAAAGGTTTTAGGCGATATGGCAATTTTGGAAGACGGCGAAGGACAAGTTTGAGTTTTCAAAAATTTATCTCTTGAAGAAAGAATAAGATCAAACACTTATTTGTAAAAGTTTTCACGTGCAATATCAAAAAAAATAATCTGAAAAAATTTTCACAAATTTTTTTGAAAAATCATGATAAAACATCAATCTAAACTCTATTGAAGATCAAACTTGAAAAAACTTAAATTCAAATAGCCAGCCAAGGAAAGCAGTACCAATAACAGCTTTCAAAAGATGCCCAAAATCCTCGATGATGCATAACAGCATTAATTTCCTGTCCTAAAAAACACACAGTAAAGGAATTGGTATCTGCTTGAACTGTTGGGATATATGCTAAAGCTAGTACAAAAAACATTAAAGCAAAGGCGCTGACTATTTTTATTTTTGAAGTGAGAGAACTATTATGTGCTCTACCATTTACAGTAGAAGAACTTTGAGAAAAAACTTCTTGAGAATAACCTAGCCTATTATCAGCAGAAAGTGATGGCATAAGTTTTCTCCTTAAAAATACCTTCGATAAAAGTTTTTTCAAAAATTCTATAAATCAAAAATAAAAATGAGATTCAAGCACTTTAAGTTTTTAACTTTTTGAACCTTTCTTTATAAAATTACCAAATTCTGTAAGAGAATTTTTTACTGATGGATTTTCTTTTCGATAATTTTCAAAAGCATTTTTTTGTTCGCCATGCCGATGAGCAACTCTCACAACTTTCTGTGCAACATTTAAAACTTGCTTTGCAGTTTTTTCTGCATTTCCAGGCTGAGATAAATATTTTACCGCTCTTGATGTGCTGTCACAAACCCAATTATAAAATGATGATGCAGAAGATGACACAGCTGATGACACAGATGAAAAAAAGCCTTCTCCAGCTATATTGCCATCATACCATTCTGGATTATGGTATTCACCATTAGAATCAGGATAATATGTATTATAATGTGGAATAGATGAATCTTCAAAAGACATAAATAACTCTCCTTTTCTGGCTAGGGTAATTTTTTTCAAAAATAAAAAGTAAAGTATATTCTTTTTTTTAAAAAAATCAAGATATGTAAAAAAAATATTGAAAAAAAACCCTGGGCTGTTTTTAACTTGTATTGCTTTTTTACAATTGTTTTTCATTATTTTTTTAAAATAATTGAGGAAACAAAAAAAAAGTCAAAAGGAGAAAAAATATGACAAGAATAAATGATGTAGGTGCGGTTTTAAAAAGCTTAAGCGCCATTGATTCTTCTAATAAAAAAGAATTATCTGAATCCGACAAAAAAGTTGCTAGTCAAGTTTCACGTATTGTTTCAGGTGAAGGTAGCAAAAGGAATTCTCCACATCCGATTGCACAATATGATAGTCATATCAGTTGTGCTCCCGGAGGAATGGGTGGAACTGCCACTCACTAATCTCTTATTTTTTATTGCAGCCTCTAATAGAGGCTGCAATGCAATTTAAACATTTAAAAGATGGTTATTGTCTATTAATAAACTTCCTTATTTATATAGAAAAATTGGAAATCGTTATTTCGTAAGCTCTGAACTTGGTTCTTGGTTATTGCTGACTGAAGAAGAATTAAATCTTTTAAAAAATTTTCCAAATTCTATTCCTGATTCTCTTCTGCAAAAACTG
>Ga0351911_1048_pt1 | contig 50969 bp, 45 predicted proteins | sample TotcelHT113001L6_FD_206871 | JGI IMG/M metagenome (GOLD analysis project Ga0351911, IMG submission 206871) | Enriched cells from coal bed in the Powder River Basin, Montana, United States - Total cells T11 rep1 HSBNCT.T11.300.1.L6 ... | reverse complement strand
TCGAAAAGAATTTTTTTTCTAAGCTCGAATGTTAATTTAGCAGAATATTGCCAGTTATTTATTCTGCAAAGTTCTTGGGCTTTTTGAGAAGAAGAGCGCCACCACATTTCCAAAGTTTCAGTATCGTGTGTGGATAGAGTGGTTAAACTCAAAGGTTCGTAAAGAGAAAGAGCAATATCCTGCCACCTTGGGACCTTTGTCCCGCAAATACCGAGTTTTTTTAAAGATGGGGCAACAAATTGAGGGATCATTCCAAGATCTTCTGCAATAGGAAGAAGGGGTGAAGCATCTATCAGAACTTTAAAATGCTCTTCGCCGAGAGCTTCCCAAGAATTTTTATCTGCAGGAAGAAACCGGCCATTTATGGCTTTTTCATCTGGTTTTATCGCCCATATGCGATAAAACCCAACGGCATGGTCGATCCGATAGAGGTGATATAGATCTTTAAAAGTTGAGAGCCTTTCTTTCCACCAGAAATAATTTGAGCTTTTCAAAGCGTCCCAGTTAAGCAGTGGAAATCCCCATTTCTGGCCTTTTTTATAAAAATCATCAGGCGGAGCTCCGGCTACATTGAACAAATCGAAAATTGAAGGAGAAGACCAGACATCTGCGCTATCTGCTTTTATCAAAATGGGCAGATCTCCTTTTAGGAAGATTTTTTTTGAAGAGGCGTATAGCTTGATTTTAGAGAGCTGATCAAAACATAAATATTGTAAAAAAATAAAAAATTGAGCTTCTTTTTTATGGACTTCAAACAGATCGTCTATAAGTTTTGCTGATGGATTGTGAAGCTCTTTTGGCCAGCTGAACCACTGCTTTTCTTTAAATTTAGCTTTAAGCACTTTAAATACTGCGTAAGGCTTTAGCCAAAGACGAGAAGCGGAAAATTCCTGAAACGATGAAAGATCTTTAAAGCGCTCATAAAAAATATTAAAGTATTCTTTTAAAAAAAGATTTTTTTTCTCTCTGATGGAATATTTCACTTTTGATGATGAGTTATATTTCTTGAGCTTTTTTAGCTGTTTTTCAAAAGCTTTGTTTTCTTCGATATAAGGTAGGGAAGATAGGCTGATATATATGGGATCTAGCGCAAAAGAAGAAAGAGCGTTGTATGGGCAGCAGTCATTTTTTTCCACTTCGTTGATGGGAAGCAGCTGGATAATGTCCATGTTGATTTTTTGACACCAGTCTATTAACAGTATAAGGTCGTTAAACTCTCCGATGCCGCAGCTGTTTTTTGATCTGATCGAAAATAGAGGAAGGCAAATGCCGCTGTGGTGATTAATGCCTATTTTGCACCAGTGCTGATAAAGAGGAGTGGTTTTTAGATAATTTTCTATATCTTGCATTAAGGTTTTAAATTAAAGGGTGATGGTTTAAATAATTCTGTCTCTCTTAAAAAATCCAGAGGCGCGTTTTGACCGGCTTCTATCGCCTTTTTCCAGTGCATTGCCTTATCTACAAAGGCGGCAAAAAAATTAAAAAGAGGTTTAATAGTGAGATCTTGCATCGGAATGAATTCGTATAAAAAGAGATTGGAATTTTTTTCGTTAAAGGCAAACCAGCCGATATTTGGAATTTGAGAGTTGGCTTTCAGAGTCTGTGTAAAAACATTTTCCTTGAATTTTCCCGGCGCAATTTCTGTGATAAAGCTTCCGATAAAAAGCATTTTCTCCGTTTTGTCCAGCTTTAGCTGGACAGAAAGCTTTCCTTCTATGCTAAAAGTGCATAAGCCGGCTATCAAGGGCTTTAATGGTATAGAGAATTTATGAGCAAGCTCATGCATGAGCTCTTCAAATTGATTAATCATTTTTTATCCTTCTTTTTTTTCTCTTTTACCTTCTTTTCTTCTTTTTCCTCTTCCTCTTCCTTTTTTGCTTTTTCTTCTTCTTTTTCTTCAAGCTCTTCTAAAGCTTCCATAAGGGCGTCAAGTAGATCTTGACGGTGTTTTTGAGAATTATATAATTTTGGGGCAGTGTTTCTTGTAGCATCGCGCATCTGGGTAAATATAATGATTTGAGCAAGCTCTTCCGAGAGAGCGAGCAGTTTAGCTAACTGAAAAATTTTTTCAGCAGAGATGTATCTTTCTGAAAGGATTTTTAGAAAAGCCTTTGCGAGAGCTTCAAAATCAATTGTCGGAGGTAAAAAAAGACCGTATTTTTCAAATTGAGAATTGATGAGATTCATTCTTGTATAAAAGAATCGATACACTCCTAGTATGGACTGAAGCGATTTTGTATCATCTACAAGCCTTAAAAGCTCAGGCCTGGATATTGAAGGGCCTTTAGATCGTAAATCAGAGCCTAGTGCATGGAAGAGGAACTTGATTAATGTTTTTATGTCATTGAAACTATAATTTCGAAAAATTTCGTTAAAAAGAGTCTGAGCATCTCTAGGCTTACCGATTACAGAGCGGTAAAAGTCACGAAGCGATGTTGGAGACCCCAGTCCTTCTTTTGCAAATTCCTGAGCTTCTGCTTTTATGTTTCTGCCGGCTTTTACCTCTTTATTATACCGTTCATTTAATGCCTCTTTTGCCCTTATGGCTTCTTCTCTAAGAGCTCCCTTGGTTGTTTCTATAATAAAATCAAGAGCTTCGTCGGCAAGAGACTTATCGGGATAAAAATCCAAAACTTTTCTTAAGATGTCTTCAAAAGTATCCTGCTCGGACAGACTTTCTCTTAAAAGCTGCAGGCTTCTTTTCTGTAGTTCATAGTTTTGTCTTTGAAATCTTGCAGCGGCCTCTTCTATTTTTTCAATATCTTCAACCCTGGAAGTTTTTTCAGCTTCGGATTTTAAAACGTCTTTCCTATGGTATTTTTGCTGTTCTAAAGTTTTAAAACTTCGTCTTACAGCTGCTTGGCTAAACATTCCTTCACATAATTCTTGAAAGTCTTGATCCACATCCAATTGCTCTATTGAAAGATCGGAAACTTCCTGTATTTTCTGTTTTTGCGCGGCATTAATATCTTGAATACTTTGTGGGGGAATTCTTTCTACCATAACACCTTATGAGAGTTGTATCCTTCCAAGAGGCTGAATTTTAACTTCTGGAACTATTTCTTGGTAAGAAAGCACCGGAAGATCGGGAAATTCAGACTCAATAAGCTTTCTTGAAAACCTTCTTACATCAATTGCAGTTAAAAGTACCGGAGGCTGGGCTCCTGAAGGAGGCGGAGTAATAGTTGTTCTCATAGCATGCAATATAAGCTGTACGGAGTCGGGGTCTAGCGCTAAATATGAACCGGCCGAAGTTTGTTTAATGGCGGCTCGAATAATATCTTCTATTTCAGGATCTAGTAAATAAACTGAAAGAGTGCTTTTACCGAGAGAATATTTATATGTAATATAGCGTTTGAGAGAAGATCTTATGTATTCTGTCAAAAGCACAGTGTCTTTTTCTGTTTGGGCCCATTCGCTTAAAGATTCCAAAATAGTTCTTAGATCTTTAATAGATATCTGTTCTTGTACGAGACGTTTTAATATCTCGGTCATTTTTTGCAGAGGAACCAGCCTTGTAACTTCTTTCACAAGATCAGGGTAGGATTTTTCCATAAATTCCAAGATGGCCCTTACTTCCTGTATGCCGATAAATTCAGAAGCGTTATTTCTATAGAACTTGGTCAAATGTAGAATAATGATCTCAAGCGTAGTCCAAAAACTAATACCTGCTTTTTCCATTATTTCCTTGTATTTTTCCTCGATCCAGATGGAAGGAAGTCCGAGATTATTCTGCATGGTAATAAATGGAATATTATAGCGGCGCAGGGTCTCTTCGCTCTCGGAGCTTAGAAAATAACCTGTTAAAACTTTGCCGCGGACTATTGGAACCTCATTTAAAAGAATGGAATATTCTTCTTTTTCCAAAACAGGGGAATCGGTTCTAACGTGAACGCCTGGAAATCTGACCCCTAGGTCCTGGTATAATGCATGGCGCATTTTCGGTATCATGGAATCAATAAAGGTCACTCCGCCTTTTTCTTTTTTAATAAGAACTGAAAGCTTAGGTCCAAGTTCAAGCATTATAGGCAGTGTTAAACTGTAATCTTCTCTTCCCCCGGTGACTAACGCATGGTCGGGAACCCCAGTTTCCATGGTGGTGATTCCGGCAGCGGCCTGAGCAGCGGTTTTTTTAGATGCAAACCAAACTATAAATCCAACTGCAGCAATAATGAGGGCCAAAATAAAAAATGGAGCAGCCGGAAATCCGGGAATTAATCCCATGAGTATCAGAATTCCGCCTGATATCATGAGCGCTTTTGGCTGTTTTAAAAGCTGATCGGCAATCTCTCTTCCAAGGTGGGCGTCTTTTTTATCGGATGAAACCCTTGTAGTAACAATACCTGCGGTGATTGCTATCATAATAGACGGTATTTGGGAAACAAGACCATCACCTATGGACAAAAGAGAATAAACCTGGGCCGCTTGTCCGATGGTCATATTATGCATGGAGACCCCGATAATAAGTCCCCCGATAATGTTAATGACCGTAATTACAATACCGGCAATAGCATCTCCCTTAACAAACTTCATGGCGCCGTCCATAGCTCCGTAAAGATGGCTTTCCTTGTTCAAGGCAAGGCGAAGCTCTCTTGCTTGGGTAGTGTCGATAATGCCCGATCTTAAATCGGCGTCAATGCTCATCTGTTTTCCGGGCATAGCGTCCAAGGTAAACCTGGCGGCAACTTCAGCTACTCTTTCAGCGCCTTTGGTTACAACGATGAACTGAACAATGGTAATAATTAAAAAGATAACGCCGCCGACAACATAGTTGCCCTGAACGACGAAGTTACCAAAAGCAAAAATAATTTTACCGGCATTGGCATTGAGCAGAATCTGTCTTGTAGATGAAATGTTAACACCTAAGCGGTAAAGAGTAGTTATAAGCAGAAGCGAAGGGAAAATTGAAAGCTGGGTTGCCTTTTGAATGTAAAGAGCAATAAACAAAAGTGTAACAGAGACTGTTAAATTTACGGTGATTAGTACATCGATCACATGAGGAGAAACCGGAAATATTAACATCATGATGATGCTGATAATCACCACAGCTAATATAAGATCGCTTGATTTGTTAATTGTTGTTAAAGCGCGTTCTCCGCCAAGAAAACGGCTTAATTTTTCAAAAAAATTGTTCATTTAAATAGCTCCGCAAATTTGACTTCTTTTTCTTTTTCTTCCAATGCTGAAATCCATTTAAGTATTTCTGCTACCGCTTTGTATGTTTCCAAAGGAATATAGTCCGAAATTTTACCCTTATTAAAAAGTTGCTGGGCAAGTTCGGGATTTCTCATTATAGGAATGTTAACATCAATTGCAACAGATATTATTTTTTGTGCAACCGAGCCCGAGCCCATAGTTAAGATCATAGGAACCGGGTCTTTTTCTTTTTCATATCCAATAGCTATTGCAAGATGTGTGGGGTTTGTGATAATTGCTCTTGCTTTTGAAGCGGCATTTGGGCCTGCCGAATAGGCAATTTCTCTAAATCTTTCCCTTCTTTTTCCCTTTATCTGAGGATCACCTTCAGTATCTTTGTATTCCTGCCTCACCTCAAATTTTTCCATCATCATTTCTTTGGCAAAGGTACGTTTTTGAAAGGCTAAGTCAAAGATCGCAACAGCCAAGAAAAAAACTCCGACCCTTATGGCAATCTTGGTTAAAAAATCTTTTAGCAATAGAGCGCTGCCGATAATTGGAATGGAAGAGGTCTGGACTACTTCCGGAAGAGACGCCCAAATAGCAAAATAAATAATTAAGGCGGCTCCAGAAATTTTCAGTATAGATTTGATAAGTTCGACAAGCGTTTTTAATTTGAATTTTTGCTTTATTCCCTCAATGGGATTTAATTTTTTAATATCGAACTTCATAGCCTCAAAGCTAAAAAGAGGCCCGATGATCAGAAAGTTAACAACAACACCGACTATTGAGACAAGCACGATAATTGGAAGGCTGCAGATCATAATAACTTGAAGCGCTTCGGTAAAATATCCGCCCGCTCTATTTGCAAGATCGATATTTGTTGAAACAGCCCTAAACGTCTTGACGAGATAATTGCCGAGGTTTTCATAAAGAAATGTTGTGGAAAATAATGTGGCCATAATGGCGACAACAAAAGTAAAAGCAGAAGGAAAATCTTGCGATTTTGCTACCTGCCCTTTTTTCTTGGCGTCACGGATTTTTTTCGGCGTTGCCTTCTCGGTCTTTTCTGCCATAGCTGTTAATTATGAAAAAACAAGATAACATCGCCATCTTGAACAATATAACCTTTTCCTTCCGACCTGGCGACCCCTGCTTCTCTCGCTCCTACTCTTCCTTTATAATTAATCATATCTTTATAAGAAACAACTTCTGCACGAATAAACCCTTTTTCTATATCAGTATGGATTTTTCCGGCAGCTTCTTGAGCTGTAGCTCCCTTTTTTATAGTCCAGGCCTTGGTCTCTTTTTCTCCGGTTGTTATATAGGTAATTAGTCCAAGCAGCGCAAAAGCCGCTTTTGTCAATTTATCGAGTCCGGATTCTTCCAAACCAAGAGATTCTAAAAACTGTTTTGCCTCATCTTCATTTAATTGAGATACTTCCTCTTCAATCTTGGCGCAGATCGGTATGGCGACGCTTCCTTCTTTTTCAGCATAAGCCTTTACTAGTTTGACATATTTATTGTCTGAAGAGAGGTCTTCTTCATTAATGTTTGCAACGTAGAGAACTTTTTTAGATGTTAAAAAGCTGTATTTATTGAAATACTTTTTTTCCTCATCGGTAAATGGCAGAAGGCGTATGGCCTTATTTAAATTCAAATGGTCAATGATCTTTTTTATAAAATTAACCTCTGCTTCCATTTCTTTTTTGCCCTTCGCCTGTTTCACGAGCTTTTGAAAAATATTTTCAGCTTGCTGCAAGTCGGCCAGGATTAATTCAAGATTGATTATTTCAATATCGCTCACCGGATCGATTTTTCCCTCAACGTGAACAATGTTCTCATTCTCAAAACATCTTACGACATGCAGTATTGCGTCCGTCTCCCTGATATTTGTCAGAAACTGGTTTCCAAGGCCTTCTCCCTTGGAGGCTCCTTTTACAAGTCCTGCAATATCTACAAAAGTAACTGTTGCCGGCAGGGTAAGCTTTGAGTGTGATTGTTTTGTAAGAACGTCTAATCTTTCATCTTTTACAGGAACGATTCCAATATTGGGATCGATGGTGCAAAAAGGGTAATTTTCTGAAGGGATCTGTTTTTTTGTGATCGCGTTGAAAAGGGTAGATTTCCCAACATTTGGAAGACCTACGATTCCACAGGAGAGATTAGTATCTGACATTTTTTATCCTTTGAAAAAAAATTATTAAAGAAATTTTAAGGTAAAAATCATTTTTTAGATAATTTTATCACACTATTTTTTTATTAAAAACAGGTAAGTTAAAAGGATATGAAATCAGGTGGCACATTGAGGCATTTTTTGAAAGAAGATGGATCTTTTGGAAAATGGAAGTGTGATTAGATGAGCATTAATTTTTTTTAAAAAGAATTTTTTAAATATATTTTTTTAAATTTTTTCATGAAAAATGTTCACATTAAACTTTTTGCACGAAAAGCTTTATTTTAGCGTGATTTTAGAGAACTTTTATAAATCCGAAGTTTGAAATTTTCAGGCTTTATAGAAAAATTTTTAAGATAGATTTCAATATTGGACTTTTCAATTTTTCCCTGAAAAATTGAATCATGCTTATCAATTTTAAAAAGATAAAATCCATCGGGGGGAAGCAAAACTTCTTCTTTTATGCAAAGAGTCTTGGAGCCAAGGTAAGAAGAAAAAGATACTTGAGAAAAATTTATGAAAAGCTCGTAGGGCCTGCCCAGGAACTTTTCGGCTTTCTCAATCTGGGCAGTTTTAATGAAGTTTTTTATAGTTGTTGTGGAAATAACCTCGTTTTCCAGGTACATTTTAGGAATATAGGTAACTTCGAAGTTTAAAAAATCCTGCAGCGATTCAACATTTTTTTTAAATCCGAGCTTGTTATATCCAAAGACAGCATCTTCTCCTAAAATTAGATTGGAGAAATTAAGGCGGGTTTTGAGGCTTATTAAAAATTCCTTGTATGTTGTAGAAGATACTTTTTTCGTAAAGTCTAAAACTAATGTAAGGTCTATTCCCTGTTCTCTGAGCAGCTCCAACCGATAATCCAGACTTAATAGATTTTTTTTAAGCGGAAGGGGATGCTTTTCAGAAATATTTGTAAAAGTAACAACTGCTTTTTTTTGATCAGGCAGATTTTTAAACAGTTTTTGATGTCCCAGGTGAATGGAATCAAAAACTCCGATTGTGAGGCAGCAGGGTTCTTCAAATGGTTCTAGTTCTTCTATTGATTTCGCTATTAACATTATTTTTTTAACCATTTGTTTATATTAAAGTTTTCAGTTAATAATAAATTTTGATCGACGCACTCGCTCAAATTAAAAGGACCTGATCTTGTTCGGGTGAGCTTTGATAAAAAGGCGCCGGTGTTTAATGCCGCTCCAATATCATTTGCAAGCGATCGTATATAAGTTCCCTTAGAGCATTGAACATTGATCTCAAGAAGCGGGTAATTATAAGACACGAGCGTGATGTTAAGTCTGACTTTTAAAGGAGCTCTCTCGACAGTTATTCCCTGTCTTGCCAGTTTATAAAGCCTTTTGCCCTTAATTTTTTTTGCACTGAACATTGGAGGCGTTTGCATTACTTCGCCCTGGAAAGTTTTTAAGATATCTTCAACTTCATTAAGGGAAGGGACTTTGTCGGAACAAAATTTTAATGGGGATTCTGTATCATAGGAGTCTGTGGTATTGCCAAGAGAGACAGTAGCTATATATTCTTTATCATGTTCAAGAAATTCTTGAGATTTAGAAGTGTATTTTTTCCCGATGAATATTACCATCACTCCGCTGGCAAAAGGATCTAAGGTGCCGCCGTGGCCGATTTTTTTCTCGCGGGTAATTTTTCTAAGAATTGAAATAATGCTAAAAGATGTTTTTTGAAGATCTTTATTAACGAGCAAAATTCCTTCGACTTTAGAAGAATTTGAAATATTATTCTGATTTTGGTTCATTTTTTTTAAGATCTTCTAAAATTTTATCTATATTCATATGCGCGTCAACTGAATTATCCAATTTAAAATTTAAAGCGGGAAAATAGCGGATTACCATTTTTTTGGAAGCTGAAATTGCAATAAAGCCCGCAGCTTTCTGCAAAGCGTTTATCGTTCTTTCTTTTTCTTCGGGAGTGCCGATTACGCTTATTAAAACCTTTGCATGGTGCAAATCGGAAGTTATTTCTACTCCTGTCACTGTGGTAAATTTAGCAACTTCAGGATTTCTGACTTCTTGAGAGATCACCTCGGATATCACTTCCTGGAGAAGGGAATTCAAACGTTCTGTTCTTTTATGTTTCATAAAAAGTTTTACAGCTCTTGAGTTAAATAAGTGACATCATAAACTTGGATGAAATCTTTTTCTAGAACGTCTTGGAAATTTTCTAGTAAAATACCGCATTCAACGCCCTTTGACACTTCTCGTACATCTTCTTTAACTCTTTTTAATGAAGCTATTTTGCCTTTCCAGATAATTTCGCCGTTTCTAACGAGCCTTGCATGCTGTCCGCGCTTGATCGTTCCATCGGTTACAATACAGCCGGCAATTTTTCCAAGATGAGAAGATTTGAAAATTGCTTTTACTTCGGCAGCTCCCGTATCATTTTCTTCAGGAATTTTATCCAGTTTTTCTACCATCAGATTTTTTATATCATCAATGGCGTGATAGATAATGTCATGTAAAAGAACTTTAACTTTTAATTCTTTAATGAGTGGTTCGGCATGGGCCTCTATGCGAGTATGAAATCCTAGAATAATTGCATTGGAAGCAACAGCAAAATTGATGTCGGATTCAGAAATTTCCCCAACCTCGGCGCTGATAACATTTAAATCTATTTTTTTGGATTGAATTTTTTTCAAAGCATTGACTAAAGCTTCTAAAGAGCCCTGTACGTCGGCGCGGAGTACAACGGAAAGTTCTTTTCTTTCTTTCTGATGCTGTGAAAGATCAAGGGTTCCTTTTTTAGCTTTTCTTAGTTTTTCTCTTTCTATGCCTTCAGCTCTGTCATGGGCAATTTTTTTTGCTTCTTTTTCATCCGCAACAACAATAATTTCACATCCGGCATCAGCTAGTGTAGAAAGACCGGATATTTTTACAGGAGTGGAAGGTCCGGCAGAAGATAGGGTTTTACCGTTTTGGTCATGTATTGCCTTGATTCGGCCCCAGTTAGTGCCGAAAACAAAAGCATCATTTAACTTTAAGGTACCGTTTTGAATTAAAACGGTGGCAACAGCGCCAAGCCCTGTGTGCATTTGCGATTCTAAAATTGTGCCTCTGGCTCTTGCATGAGGATCGGCCTTTAATTCTAAGATTTCCGCCTGCAAAGAGATCATTTCAAGAAGTGAGTTTATGTTAATATTTTTTGCAGCAGAACAGTTTACAGTAATCGTAGTACCGCCCCAAGCTTCCGGCAGAAGATTATGGTCGGCAAGCTGGCGGTAAACTTTTTCGGCATCAAAACCCTGTTTGTCAGATTTGTTGATAGCAACAAGTATTGGAACTTTTGCTTCTTTAGCCTGGTTCATCGCCTCTATAGTTTGTTCACGGATTCCTTCGTCTCCGGCAATAACAAGGACAACAATGTCTGTCACTAGAGCGCCTCTAGTACGCATTTGGGAAAAGGCTTCATGGCCAGGAGTGTCTAAAATTGTAATGGTGCCATAAGGTGTCTTTGCCGTAAAGGCGCCTATGTGCTGCGTGATAGCTCCGGCTTCTCCGGCTGCAACATTGGATTTTCTAATGCAATCTATAATGCTGGTCTTGCCGTGGTCGACGTGGCCCATGAAAGTAATGATAGGAGGTCTGGGCTGTAAATTTTCCAGAGAAGTTCCTTCAATTTCTTTTTTGATGGTTTTTGAGGTAATTTGGAGTCTTTGCTCTTCGCTTCTGTCTATTGTGATATCACAGCCGAATTCTTGTCCCAAAAGCTGTATTGTAAGTTCGTCATCGAGATAATCGTTTAGGGTAATTACAATTCCCTGTAAAAACAGTTTAGCAATAAGCTCAGTGGCTTTGAGCTTCATGGCTGTTGCTAGATCTTTAAGGGAGATCGGCAATTTAACTGAAAGTTCTTTTGGTCGGACTATTTCAATTTTTTCAACTACTCTAAATTGCTTGCTCGGTCGTTTTTTTCTCCACCTTTCTTCATCGGAAGAGCTTAATCCCAATCTGTCTCTAGTGTCAAAATTTTTAAATCCGCCGAATTTTTTAGCTTTAAAGTCTTTTGGAGCTGCAGGTTTTTCTTCGACAATTAAAGGCTTTTCTTTTTTCCGCGGTTCTTCGGCAATTTCAATTTTTGGTTTTTCTTCAACAGGTTTTTTTGTCTCTAAAACTTTTTTCTCTTCAGGTTTTTCTTCTTTTGACTTTGGCGTTTCTTCGGTTGCTTTTGCTTCTTCTTTTTTAGGAAGCTCTTTTTCAAATTTTATTTCTTCTGCAATTTTCTTTTCTTCTACTGCTGGTTCGGCTGCAATAGGTTTTTCTTCGACTTCGTGCAGAGCTGTTTTTTTTGTCTTGGCGGTTTTTTTCTCAGCTTCTTTTATCTCTTCTTTGATTTCTGGAGGCTTTTTCTCAATAGGCGGAAGAATTCGCGCTTTTGCTTTCGGTTCTTCTGAAATACCTTGAGACGGCGCTTTTTCTATTTTTTTTTCTTTTTTTTTGCCGGCAGTAGAAAGCTTCACCTTTTTTAATTTTAAGGCTTCAGCTAGTTTAGAGTTTGTAATGTTTAGTTTTAAATTTTTAGCCAAGGAAAACACCTATTTTTGTTCTAAAATTTTTTCAGCTAAATCCAGGTAATTAAGCCCTGGAACAGCTTTAGCTAAATCTTGCGAAGGTGCAAGAGCGACTTTTTTAATAGTATCATAACCAGCGCTTTTTAAGCCTTCAATGATTAATTTGCTAATACCCTCAATCTTAGAGACTGATTCGTCGAGAAAAGGATTTTGAGAATCACCAAATTCTGCCATTTGAACTATTACAAGCTTTTGATACTCACTAATTTTTTGAACCATCAGCTCTTTAGAGATTAGTTTTGAAATTAACCTTGCGTTCTGTCCTTTTTTACCAATTATTGTAGGATAGTCGTCATCTGTAATTATAATAGTAATAGCATCATCGCTTTGCTTGTATCTTAAAATTTGCAATGGAGAAACAGCGTTTTTTAAGAGTTGCAACGGATCATCGGCATAGGGGATGACGTCAATTTTTTCGTTGTTGAGCTCTCTTATGATATTTTTGATTCTGGTTCCTCGGACTCCGACGCATGTTCCAACAGGGTCTACTTTTAGATCGGAAGAGCTCACTGCTAATTTGGTTCTATAGCCAGGTTCTCTGACGATTTTCTCGATGGTTATTGTACCATCGTCAAGCTCAGGAACTTCCTGGGTAAAAAGAGCCGCGACAAATTCAGGGTGAGAGCGGGTTAAAATAACCTCTGCTCCGCCATTTTCTGTATCTCTAACTTCTAAAAGCAGGGCTTGAACCTTTTCACCAATATGGTATTTTTCTGTTTTTGGGTAGTTGCGCTCAGGTAAAATAGCTTCAACTTTTCCAAGATCTACAATTATAGTCTGTCCTTTTAAAAATCTTTTTACGGTGCCGGAAATTATCTCATTTGCACGGTGACGGTACTCTTCATAGATCACATCTCTTTCAGCCCCTTTTAGCTTTTGGGCGATGACTTGACGTGCTGTCTGAGCTGCAATTCTGCCAAAATCTTTAGGGATAATAGTTATTTCGAGCCTTTGGCCTACTTCACAGTCAGGAGCTAAGGCTTGAGCATCATCGAGAGAAATTTCTTCTTCGGGATTAGTAACTTTTTCAACGATGGTTTTTTGGGTGAAAACATCGATAGTTCCAGTTTTAGGGTCGATCTTTACAGTAGGGTTCCCCGCATTCTTTATGCTTTTGCGAGTAGCAATGCGCAATGCATCTTCAATCGCAGAGATCACGATTTCTCTTTTTATCCCTTTTTCTCTTTCTAAGTATTCAAAAATAGCTATTAGATCTTTATTCATCAATTTGTGTCGGCGTGGATATCCCTCGATAAGAATCTAAGGGGAGAAATGCCGCCTCCTATTTTATAGTTTATAAAACTTGGGGTTTAGAGTTAGTCCTTAAAACCCAATAAGCCTTTTCAAACTTATGAAAAGGCTTTTTGTATATACATTTAGCTTTTCTTTTAGAGCTATGAAAACAGGCGTTTTTATAGCTCCGGAAAAAGCACGAGCTTATATCTTATTTAAGACTATTCTTCGTCAGCCTGCTTCTTTTCTTTTTTTACAGTTGTTTTCTTTTCTTTTTTTTCTTTTGCAGGTTGAGCTCCGACGATAATATCATCACGGCTTTCATTGCTGCCCATCAAATAATCTTTAATAGAAAGAGCTATCTTTTTATGCTCTGGATCTAATTTAATTACTTTCGCATGGACTTCACTGCCTTTTGAAACTATATCTTCTACTTTGCCAAAAGGCTGATCAGAAAGTTCAGTCACGTGAATAAGTGCTTCAATGCCGTTTTCAAGCTGAACAAAAATTCCGAAAGCAGTTATTTTTGTCACAGATCCTTTTACTATAGATCCAACCGGCATTGTTTTTTCGATAGATTCCCAAGGGTTGCTAGTAAGTTGCTTTACGCCAAGGGTGATCTTTTTACTTTCTTTATCTACCGATAAAATCACAGCTTCTACTTTATCGCCTTTTTTGAAGATTTCAGAAGGATGAGATACTTTTTTAATCCAGCTAATATCAGATATGTGTATCAGTCCATCAACGCCTGGTTCCAATTCTACAAAAGCGCCATAATTTGTTAAGTTTCGAATTTCAGCTTGAACTGTGCTTCCAACTGGGTATTTTTTCTCTACATCTTCCCAAGGATTATGTTCAGTTTGCTTAATTCCAAGAGAGATTTTGCCATCTTCTTTTTGAATTGAAAGAACTACAGCTTCTACTTCATCGCCGATATTTACAACTTCGCTAGGATCGGTGATGTTTTTTGTCCAAGACATTTCAGAAACGTGAATCAAACCTTCAATACGTGGTTCGATTTCAATGAACGCGCCGTAAGAAACTAGGTTGACAATTTTTCCTTTTACTATTGTTCCGGGTGGATATTTTTTCTCAATTTCTTCCCAAGGATTATTTTCTTTTTGTTTTAGACCTAGAGCTACACGTCCTTTATCTCTATCAATGCTTAAAATTACAACTTCTAATTCTTGTCCTAATTTTACGATTTCAGATGGATGTCTTATCCTTTTCCATGTCATGTCTGTAATGTGAAGCAGTCCGTCGATTCCGTCAAGATCCAAGAAAACGCCGAAGTCAGTAATGTTTTTAACGACACCTTTTCTGAGATCTCCAACTTTAATATTTTCCAAAAGCTCGGTTTTTTTGGACGCTTTTTCTTCTTCCAAAAGCTCTCTGCGAGAAACGACAATGTTTTTTCTTTCAATATTGATTTTTAAAATTTTGAAATCAAAAGTTTTGTCAATGAAATCATCGAGGTTTTTAATACGTTTATTGTCGATCTGAGATCCAGGTAAAAATGCTTCCATTCCAATGTCTACCATCAGTCCGCCTTTAACCTTGCGGATGACTTTACCTTGAATGATAGAACCCTCTTTACAATGATTGATAATGTATTCCCATTGACGCTGTTTACGGGCTTTTTCCTTAGAAAGAACTATTTGGCCATCAGCACCTTCAGTTTTGTCTAAAAGCACTTCAATAATATTATCGAGCATAAGTTCATTTGGATCTGTGAATTCTCCGATTGGTACGAGACCTTCAGATTTTAAACCTACATCGACCACAACAAATTCTTTGTTAATTTCGACAACTTTTCCTTTCAAAATTTGTCCAATATTCATTAAAGCAATGGAACCTTCAGAAGCTTTTTCTTTAATGCCAAGTAATTTTTGAAATTCTTTTGAATCTTCTTCTGTAAATTTTACGTCATCGAGAATGTTGTTATTACCCCAATCATTGGTAGAATGATTTGCCATGTTAATTGTTACTCCTGTTTATTTGTTATAAGGGAAAAGTGTACAAAGAAAGAGAAATATTAGCAACTGTAAAAGAAAAATATCACATAGAGAAGAAAGGGTTAAAAAAAGAAGCCTTTCTTCATTTTTCTAAGCAAATGGTGTCAAATTTTAACTGGTAAGTTTAATATTTATTTACTAGAATGAGCTTTTTTAAGGGTTTGTTTGTTTTTAGAGATTTAAATTTGATTTGTTAAAATATTTTTTTACTTTTTAACCTTTTATTTCTAAGGAAAGTTCTCTTTGGAAATTAAAAAATAGTTTATGGATATAAATTTCGAAACTCCATTTTCTGTTGAAGAAAGGCTCTTAGAAAAGAGCTCATATTTTGAAACCCTTGATAATTTAGTAAAAAAAATTTTACCGCCTCTTTTTTTTCATTCATCTTTACAAGAAGAAATTTTAAAAAGACAGTCTGATTACTTAAATGACAGCCTGCCTATCCTCAAATGGTCGGGCTTAAATGACTCTCCTGGTTTTTTATCAGTGATTTTATTTTGCAAAGCTAGACCTTCTGTGTGTAATTTTTTTTATGATCTTGTAAGCGCATGGCTTATTCCTCAAAAAAAACTCGATGTTGAACTTTTTTTTATGGCCGATTTAAAGCTAAAAGGCCTTTTGGAAAAATTTTCTATTTCAGAAATTATTATAAAAGTTGCTAATGAACAAGAGCTTAATGAAATAAAAAAAAACATGAAATCGATAGAGGCTGAAATAAGACTTGGCGCAGTTTCTGATTTTCATGCCAACCGGATAATGCAGTTCAAGGGTCTTTCATACAATAAAAAGACCGCTATGATACAGGAAAAAATCGCTTCCCTTATTCAAAGCAGATCTAAAGATTTTGGGCATAACGTCTTTTCTTATATGCAGCAGTTTTTAGTAAACTGTTCCGAAGATTTTAAAATTCAAAGAGACTATCACCATATCAGCAGAATTATCTCCGTTCTTTATCTGATGAGAAAGATCTTGTCGCAGAAAGTTGCCGAATCTCCCAACAGAAGGCATGTTATATTAAAATTTTTAAAAACCAGGCTGTTTTTAAATGAGAGCCAAAAAGACGTGCTTGGGATTTTAGTTGGAATAAATTTTATTAAAGAACATGAGCTTTTTGAAAAAAAACATCTTATTAAAGCTGTTCAAATATATATTCCCGATGCAGAAGAAGTAAAAGAATCTTATTTTATTGAAAAAAGCAATGAAAGCACCATCCAAACCATTTATTTGGAACTTGAAAAAAAGGAAAAAAACTTTTCTTTTGAAGAAATTAAAAAGCTGAAAGAGGCTCTTCCGGATGAATTGACCAATCATGTGGAGCATTTGACCAACCGTATATTCATGCCGAGAAATGAAGAAGAGGTAGTTAGAAATATCATTATTCTTGCAAAGCAGCTAAAATTTCTTCATGACATCCCTCAGGTCATCATTACCTTTGATGAACAGACGGAAAGAGACCTTTCTTTCACTATTGTCCTTTTGCGCATTTTAAAATCAAAAGACCTTTCGTGCCAGGAAATGTTTAAGAATGAAAAAATTCTTACATTTATCCCCGACCGGGTTAAGAAGGTGGGGATCATTCGCAGAAAATATCTCAAGGAAGCAAATGTTTTTCGAGTTTTGATTTCAAGCACGGACTATATAAGAAAAGATCATTCCCTTGACCTTAATAAAGCAAGGGCCGATGTAATGAAAGCTCTTTGCAAGATTTTCGGCGATGTCCGCGATTACAACGGCGGAATGATTTATAAACAAAATGAGGCTTACAGCAATCTGAAAAAGGCTCTGGGAAAAGAGATAGATGAATTTCTTCTTGAAAAGTTTTTCTATGCCATTAGGCCTGTGGAGATGGGGGTTGTTGTTTCAACCAACGGCCTTAAAAGTCTTTTCTTAATGTTAAAAAATGCTATCCAGAGAGAACAAACCAGAATTAAGAAACATTCCGATTATTTATTTAAAAAAGAGATAAAGGCTGTTTATGTCATAATTCCGGTTTATGACTCTGTCAGAAAAAAAACAGTAAAAGAAAGGATAGCTAAGTATTATATGCTGTCTTCGGATTTCATTTCTTTTGAAATTCTTGTTAATGATATTGCTTTTTTAGGGTATGTCTTTTACTGTGATGACGATCTTAGACAGAAAAACTTTCTCAAAATAATACAGCAAGCTCTTGACTTTGAGGTTAAAAGTGAGTAAATTTTTTTAAAAAATTACAAGTGTGAAAAAAAATGGACAGAAAAATTTTCCCCTCCATATTAGCTGCAGATTTTGGTCATATTGCCGATGAGGCAAAACGGATAGAAGATTCTGGCGCAGATGGAATACATATCGATATAATGGACGGTCACTTTGTTCCCAATCTTTCGATTGGCCCAAAGATGGTAGCTGCTATTAACAAACATACCTCTCTTTTTTTAGATGTTCATCTAATGATGTACAATCCTTATGATTATGTTGAAAAATTTATAGAGTCCGGCGCGGATATGATCTCTTTTCATTTTGAAGCTACCGAAGATGTTGAATATGTTTTAAACTATATTCGGCGTTGCGGTAAAAAAGCGGCTCTGGCATTTAATCCGGAGACTTCTATTTCGTTTGTACCGAAATATCTAGATAAATGTGATGCTGTTTTATTTATGTCTGTTAATCCTGGATTTGGAGGACAGCCGTTTATCTCTAAAGTGCTCGAAAAAATAGAGTTTACCCGTGAGCTGTGCAATAAACTAGACATAAGAAGCGGGGGAGTAACGGTCGATGGAAAGAAAAATAAAACACTGCCGCCTTTTGACATACAGGTTGACGGCGGCGTTAACGAAGAAACAGGCAGAGCCTGCGTAGAAGCGGGAGCAAATATACTTGTTTCGGGGGAATTTCTTTTTTCCCAAAAAGATATGAAAAAAGCTATACAAATTTTAAGAAGTTTCTGATGAAAAAAGTTGTTGTTATAGGTGGCGGAACCGGTAATTTCGTGGTTCTTAAGGGTTTAAAGAAATATGATGTTGCTCTCTCAGCGATAGTTTCAATGGCCGATAGCGGCGGCAGCACCGGAATTCTTAGGGATGAGCTTGGCGTCCTGCCTCCGGGAGATGTCAGACAATGCCTGGTAGCTCTTTCAGACTCCAGCAGACTAATGCGAAGCTTGATGAACTACCGCTTTGAAAACGGAGGGCTGGAAGGGCATAGTTTTGGCAATCTTCTCCTTTCTGCTTTGGAAAAAGTCACCGGGAGCTTTGAAAAAGCTGTCGAAGAAGCTTCAAAGATTCTTGTTATTAAAGGAACCGTGATACCGGTCACTACCAACCAAGTTCATTTAAAAATGATCCTGTCAAACCGTAAGCTTCTAGAAGGAGAAAAAGAGATTTACCTTTCCAAAGAAATAGACCAGGGCTACAAAAGCATTTTTCTGGAACCCTATCCAAAAGTAAACCCTCATGTTATCGAAGCTATAAAAAATGCAGATCTTTTAATTTTGGGTCCCGGCGGTATTTATACTTCTATAATTCCAAATCTACTTGTGGAAGGCGTTAGGGAGTCAATTTGCAAATCCAAGGCTAAAAAGATTTTTATTGCCAACTTGATGAACCGTACCGGGCAAACAACCGGTTTTAGGGTCAGCCATAATTTAAAGGAAATAATTAAATTTTTGGGCAAGGACGTTTTTGATTATATTTTAGTGAATAAAACCAACCCTCCCAAAAGGCTTTTGGAAGATTACAAAGAAGAAGGGGAGATGGTGATTAATGATATCGAGGAAAAAAGGGTTGTCAGCTGCGATCTTTTAGGTCCGCTCGGGGAAGAAAATAAAAAAGATTTACTTAAAAGAAATTTAATTAGGCATGATTCAAAAAAATTAGCCAAAGAGTTGATGAAAATTGTTAATAGTCTTTGATTTAGATGATACTTTAATAGATACACTAGGATCCATTACCCCTTTTAAATTGAAAAAAGCGGTTGATAAGATGATCTTTCATGGCCTTAAAATAAAAAATAAAGAGGGGGAAGTAAATTCTTTACTTGCCTATGACCAAAATAGCCCTTCCTGCGAAAAAAGCTTAGAAAATTTTTTAGAAAATTATGAAGATAAAAAAAAATATTTAACTATTGCTCTGGAAGCTGTCTATAAAGATTTTGATCCTCAAATAAAAGTTATACCACACAGAAATGCTCCTCTAATTCTAGCAAATTTAAGAAAAGATCATAAACTTGCTTTAGTTACAATTGGAGAAGAGAAAGTTCAGTACCTGAAATTGAAAAAGGCTGGTATTGATTGCTCCTTATTTAGTATGATTGATGTAATACCAAATGATAAAGGCTCCTCTTATAAAAAAATTATTAATACCTTAGGGGTATCTTCTCAAGACACTTGGGTCTGCGGTGATAAACTAAGCACTGATTTAAAGCCTGCGAAAGAACTTGGCTGTACAACGGTCTTGATGAAAAAGGGGAGAGGAAAAAATATAATTTGCGATCATAGTTTTGCAGATTATGAGATTGAAGAGTTAGAAGAATTAAAAAAAATTATTGGTGAGGGATATGGCGACAAGTAATCAAATCACGCCCGGCATGTCGATTAATATCGGTAAGAAAATTTACCGAGTTGAATCGTCTTTAAAGGTAAATGTGGCTAAAGGGACGCCTTTTATTAAAACTAAACTAAGGGATCTGCTTACCGACGAAGTAATTGAAAAGAATTTTAAACTGAATCAAGATATTGTAGAGGTCAATTTAGAAGAAAAAAAATTGGAATTTCTATATCCGGAAGACAAAGACTATCTTTTTTTAGATATAGACAGCCTAGAGCAAATGCTTATTCCCGGAAGTATTTTGGCGGATAAAATAAATTATCTCAAAGAGGGTGTGATCGTAAAAGCAATGTTTTATGGCAATTCTGTTTTTGCCATAGAGCTTCCTGTATTTTTAGAATTGATGATTGTTAAAACTGAAAGCACATCTGATAAGCTTTCCGTTTCAAATACGACAAAAAAAGCGCAGCTAGAGACTGGAGCGGAAATCGAAGTTCCTCTTTTTATTGAAACAGGGGATGTTATAAAAGTTGATACCCACAAAAATGAATACATTCAAAGAGTTTAAGGGGGACATCATGAAGTTTGAAGAAATAAAACAGTATGCTGATCTTTTAGAAGCAAGCAATCTTAGCAAATTGCAATTAAAAAATAAGGATTTCGAGCTTCTTTTAGAAAAAGAAGTATTGGCGGCGCCTCAAAGGCCTCATCATGTTCCAATCGAAGTTCCTGAAGTGAAAAAGATTGAAGAAGTAAGCGGGCATTTTATTTTCTCTCCAATGGTCGGTACTTATTATGCATGTCCTGCTCCCAATGAACCTGCTTTCGTTAAAGAAGGCGATCTAGTTTCTGAAGATACAGTTGTTTGTATTATTGAAGCCATGAAGGTTATGAATGAAGTGAAGGCGGGCATCAAGGGTAAAATCAAGGAAATTTATTGCAAAAATGCTCAGCCTATCGAATTTGGAACTAAATTATTTAGAATAGAGCTCTCATGAAGATATTAGTAGCTAATCGCGGAGAAATAGCTGTTAGAATTATTCGTGCATGTCATGAGCTTGGATTGCAAACTGTCGCGATTTATTCTGAGGCAGATAGCGAGGCCCTACATGTTCTTTTGGCCGACGAGGCTGTTTGCATCGGAGAAGCAGCTTCTGCAAAGTCTTACTTGAAAATTGCCAATATTTTATCCGCTTGTGAGATAACAGGCGCGGATGCTATTCATCCGGGCTATGGTTTTTTATCTGAAAATGCAAACTTTGCCTCAATTTGCGAAAGCTGCGGTATTAAATTTATCGGCCCCGACCATAATTCTATCGCTCTTTTGGGAGACAAGGCTCGGGCTAAGTCCATTGCAAAAAGTGCTAAATGTCCCATTATTCCAGGCTCAAACGGCGTTGTATCTGATATCAACGTAGCTTTAAAAGAAGCCAAAAAAATTGGATTTCCAATTTTTATAAAAGCATCGGCCGGAGGGGGAGGCAAAGGCATTAGAATTGCTTTTTCCGAAGAGGAGTTTACAAAACAGTTTGTAGCCGCTCAAACGGAAGCCAGCGTGAATTTTAACAACTCCGATGTTTATCTTGAAAAGATGATCATCAATCCTCGCCATGTGGAAGTGCAGATAATCGGCGATCAACATGGCAATTATATCCATCTTGGCGAAAGAGACTGTTCCATTCAAAGAAGAAGACAAAAGCTTATAGAAGAAACCCCAAGCCCTATCATCACAGACTCTCTTCGCAAAAAAATGGGCGAGGCTGCAATTAACATTGCAAAAGCTGCCAAGTATTATTCAGTCGGCACTGTTGAATTTTTACTAGATGAAAAACACAATTTTTACTTCATGGAAGTAAATACCCGTATACAGGTTGAACATACAATAACAGAAGAGCTCACCGGCGTTGACTTAGTAAAAGAGCAAATTAAAATTGCTATGGGAGAAAAGCTCTCCTATAGACAGAAAGACATAACATTTACCGGCCATGTCTTTGAATTTAGAATAAATGCGGAAGATCCCACCAAGGGGTTTATGCCATCTCCCGGAAAACTGGAATATTATTTTGTGCCGGGCGGGCCGCACGTAAGAGTAGATAGCGCTTGTTATACAGGCTATACAATACCTCCTTTTTATGATTCGCTCATTGCCAAGCTGATAATAAAAGGAAAAGATAGAAAGGATGCTATTGCCAATGCAAAAAGAGCTTTAAAAGAATTTCATATCTTAGGAGTTAAATCTACCATACCTTTTCATGAATATATGTTAAACGACCCCAATTTTTTGAAAAACGAGTACTCTTTGCAATATGTTGACAAGCTCGTTACCGGAGGGTGCAATTTTCAAAATGAAGAAAAAAAATAATTTTTTCTCATAAAAAATGAGCGGTTATGAAGTTTAAAGTATTAATACCCAAAAAAGAAATTCTTTCCAAAATCAAAAAAGTTGCCAAAGAACTAAACCGGGAATATAAAAACAAAGAGATCGTTTTGGTCATGATCATGAAAAGCTCCATTCGTTTTGTCTCCGATCTCATACCTCATCTCAAAGATCCCCTCATTGTAGAATATATCGGATGCACTTCTTTTAAAAAGAACTCTTTAGATAGAAAAAAACTTGTTATATCCAACCTGAAAAATCTTAATTTAAAAGATAAGCATGTTTTATTAGTCGATGATATTTTTGATTCGGGAGTAACACTTTCTGCCGTTGCGGATCAAATAATAAAAAAGAACCCTGCCTCTTTAAAAACTCTTGTTCTTCTATATAAAAAATCCAAAAAAGAAACTGCCTTTCTTCCCGATAAATTTTTATTTGAAGTGGAGGATAATTTTGTCTTAGGCTATGGTTTGGATTACAAAGAAAATTACCGTGGTTTGAAACATATCTACACAGCAGAAAAAAAATGAAAGGGATTATTCTATCAGGTGGATTCGGTACAAGGCTCTATCCGGCAACTCTGGCTGTCTGCAAACAGCTTCTTCCCATTTTTGACAAGCCCATGATCTATTATCCGCTATCTGTTTTGATGTTATCCGGCATCAAAGACATATTGATTATATCAACGCCTCTGGATATCGGAAGGTTTGAGAGCCTTTTTGGCAACGGTTCTGATTTCGGCCTTAATATTTCTTATAAAGTGCAAGAAAAGCCAGAAGGGCTTGCCCAGGCTTTCATTTTAGGTGAAAAGTTTATCGGCAAAGACAGCGTCTCTCTTATTCTTGGCGATAATATTTTCTACGGGCATGATCTGACGCTGCTTTTAGAAGAATCGGTTCATTTGAAAAAAGGAGCGACCGTTTTTGGATATCATGTTAATGATCCCGGACGCTATGGCGTTGTAGAATTTGATGAAAACTTTAATGCCATCAGCTTAGAGGAAAAACCTCTAAAGCCCAAATCCAATTATGCGGTTTCAGGGCTTTATTTTTATGACAACTCGGTTATCGAGATTGCTAAAAAATTAAAACCTTCAAAAAGAGGGGAGCTTGAGATCACCGATGTCAACAAGATCTATCTTGAGAGAAAAGAGCTCACTGTAAAATTGCTTGGAAGGGGTTTTGCATGGCTGGATACCGGCACCTTCGATGCTCTTCAAAAAGCTTCCATTTTTGTGCAGACCATTCAAGAAAGACAGGGCATAAAAATTGCCTGCATTGAAGAAATTGCTTACAAAAAAGGTTTTATTGATAAGAGCAAACTTCTTGCTCTTGCCAAAAGATACAACAATGAATATGGCGAATATCTTAAAGCCTGCGCTGATGATATTTAAAAGATTAGATGTTGGATTGTAATTTGACCTATATCTTTTTAATTATGATTTGTTTTTTCATATTGTCTTTTTATATTTTTAATGTCTTTCCCCCTATAAAAAACTTTGATATAACTTTATTTTTTAAAAAACTTGTAAATAAAAAAGTACCTCTTTATTTTTGTGTAAAATTATTAAAAGTTTTCTGTTTTAGAAAAACTGAACTACAGGTTGACAACATGAAAAATCTTGGTCTTTTATTTGCATGCTGCTTTTTTTTGAGCGCTGGTTTTTCTAAAGAGAGAACAGAAGCTATATCTACTATAACAACTATTCATTCCCTACAACTTGAAAAAGAAAAGCTGGACTACAAAGCAACAGCCGGATGTCTTGATTTGCATGATAAAAATGGCAATGTTACTGCGCATATTTTTTTTACAGCATATACAAAAGCTTCTGAAAATTCTAATCAAAGACCTATTACTTTTTGTTTTAACGGAGGCCCTGGATGCTCTTCTGCCTGGCTTCATATTGGTTTTTTGGGGCCTAAAAAAATCAAGACCGATGATGAGGGAAAGTCCTGTTCATTGCCTTATTGTTTAATTGATAACAAATATACTTTATTAGATGTTTCAGATCTTGTTTTTATAGATACGGTGGGGACAGGTTTTAGCACAGTGGAAGCCGAAATTGATCCTTCGCAGTTTTATTCACTAAGAGGAGATATTTCTGCATGCGCTGATTTTATCAGAGATTATATTACACATTTCAACCGCTGGCTTTCTCCTAAGTATTTAATAGGGGAGAGTTATGGGACAACGAGAGTATCTGGCCTCGGCGAATACTTGCAGCGTTCATATGGCATTAATGTAGACGGTATTGTTCTTGTTTCACTAGCTGTAGATATTCAAAATCTGTTTACAAATAATCTGCAAAGATATTCTCATTATACAACCATTCCCTATATCACATATTTTCCCTCCTATGCCGCTGTAGCCTACTATCACAAAAAACTTTCTTTAGACAAAAGTTTTGACGAAGTGATTCAAGAAGCGCGTGATTTTGCTGAAAATGACTATGCTTTAGCTCTATTAAAGGGAGATCGCCTTACATCTCAAGAATTTGAAAATACAGCCAATGAAATGGCAAAATATTCAGGGCTTTCAGTGGATCTTATCAAAAGATATAATCTAAGAGTGCCGGCTAACGTATTTTTAAATGAACTGTTAAAAGATCAAAATCTTAACATGGGCATTTACGATGGCCGTGTAGTTGGATTTTCTCATGGAGTGGATCAATTTTCTATGGGTTTAGATTTGAGACTTTTTTTGTTAGATCCAAGCACATATAACATTGACAATGGAATTACCGCATGTATAAATTCCTATCTCAAAGAAGATCTTCATTATACTGAAAATAAATTTCCTTACGTAATGATAAATGAAGAAGTAAATCAAATGTGGGATTTTTCTCCTTTTCTGGATATCTATTCCAACTTGTCATCCTGCCTTGAAGCATCAATGATAATGAATCCTGCTTTGAAAATTTTCACAGCCAGCGGTTATTATGATTTAGTCACTCCTTTTTGCGCTTCGCTCTACACGATTGATCATTTAAATATTCCCTCTTCCTATAGAAAAAGGATAACTGTGAAAAACTATGAAGGCGGACATATGATGTATTTAAATCCCAAAGTATTAAAAAATTTAAAATCTGATTTAAAGAAATTTTATCAGGAGTAATTTTCCAAAGACAAAAAATTTTGATTTTTTTTAATTAATTTTAAAAAGAAGGAGAAAAATATGGCATTCTTAACATCAAAAGATCTTTTAAATCCCATAGGCTGGAACGCTCCTGAATATGCTTATGCAATCTATAAAGCTGAGAAAGAAAATAAAGAAGTGCAAAATAAAGAAGTAATAAAAACGATAGAGCAGGCCAAAAAACAATTTATAGAAAAATACGGCAAAGATAGTTTCGATTTTTATTCTGACCCCGCTGCTATTGTGCTGTATGATTTTTTAGCGCTGAAGTCCAAGGATAATTCAACAGTAAAGTCATCTTCCAGCAGCTCCAATTCAGCTTTTATTGCCTCTTCCGTGGCTTCGAAGACATTAAACGAGAGAAAATCTTCTTAAGTTAAATCTTAAAGAGCAGAGCCGCGTGTCTGAAGAATAAAATTTCGGACACGCGTACATACTTAAAAAAATGAAGAAAGGAAATAGCACGAAAGAAAAAAAACATTAATTTTTTAAATGCTTTCGAAATAATGGAAGCTTTTTCAAAAGCGATTAGAAGTTTTCGAGGTGTTTTGTTTTTTCGTAATGCTCTTTAATTTTATTTGCGATCTCATCCGGATCGTCGGTAACAATTATGGACTCTAGAGCTTCTAAAGATATATTTTTTTGCATAGCTACAGTATTTTTCAGCCAGTCCAAAAGTCCCTGCCAGTAGCTTTTTCCGACTAAAAAAATTGGGAACCGGTTAATTTTATGCGTATGAATAAGAGTAAGAGATTCAAATAGCTCGTCTAAAGTTCCAAAACCTCCGGGCAATACAACAAATCCTTGAGTATATTTTACGAACATCACTTTTCTGACAAAAAAGTGGCGAAATTTTAAAAGATAGTCATGATCAATGTAGGCATTAGGATGCTCTTGAGAAATAAAGTTGATGCAAAGCCCGCAAGATTTTCCATGAGCTTCCTGGGCCCCTTTATTTGCAGCTTCCATTATGCCATAGCCGCCGCCTGTGATTACGCTAAATCCTTTTTGGGCTACTTTTTTAGCTATTTCATTTGCGAGATTATAATAGGGAGTATCGATAGTTTCGATCCTTGAAGATCCAAAAAAAGAGACAGAAGGACCTATAGAAAGCATTTTATCAAAGCCCTCGACGAATTCTGCTAAGATTCGAAATATTCTCCAAGGATCCTGTTGATAAATGTTTTCTTCCATATTAAGTCCTCAATGACAAATGTTTCCTTTTTCTTTTTTTGGAAAAAGAAGATACCTGCTTACCATATGCTACTTCATGAAGGTTCTGCACGGCTATAAAAGCTCCCGGGTCTTCTCTTAAAACTAATTCTTTTAAATCTGCAAGATCGAGCCTTTCAACAATAACGAGCAAAATGTCTCTATCTTCGCCGGAAAACCCTCCAATACCAGGAATAATTGTCAGTCCAAGTCCGAGTTTATTCATAACAAGGTCTTTTATGCGCTGAGGATTGGTCGTAATTATCAAAACAGATTTTATTTCATTAAGACCAGCTATTACTATATCTATCATTTTAAAAGCAACTATGTAAGTAAGAAGAGATTTTAAAGCAATATGCCAATCGTGGAAAATCCAGCCGTAAGCAGCGAATATAAAAATATTGATTACAAGAACGATCTGTCCTACGGTAAAACCCATTTTTTTATTTAGGATAATGCCCATGATCTCAGTTCCGTCGGTGCAGGATCCGCTTCTTATCATAAGTCCGGATCCGGCTCCCAGAGTAACTCCTCCAAATACTATGACCTCAATGGACTCTCCCATAAAAGGAGGTAAGTGCTGCAGAAGGGAAAGAAAAAATGCAAATAGCAGTACTGCGACTAACATGTTGATCACAAAAGTTTTTCTAATAACCTTATAAGCCAGGTAAATGAACGGCAAATTGAATATTAGCAAAAAATATGAAAGATAAGAATCTCCGAAGAGTCTTGAAAAAATTAAAGATACGCCGACTATTCCACCGTCGATAAGCTCATTTGGATAAAGAAAAACACGGATAGCAAGGGCAGCCAGAAAAGCTCCAAATGCTGTAAAAAAAAGATTTTTTAAATAAATTAAAAATGATTGAGAATTAGTTATTGCGCCCATAAATGATGTCTGTGCTTTTTATATGTGAAGTTATATGAGAAAGGTTTTTTTTGTAAAACAAAAACGCGAGAGACGGGATTTGAACCCGCAACTTCTGGCGTGACAGGCCAGTGCTCTAACCAATTGAACTACTCCCGCGTAGGTTAGTTTGGGCGCAACAGGACTCGAACCTATGACAACCTGTGTGTAAGACAGGAGCTCTACCAACTGAGCTATACGCCCTAAATTAACTCACTTAATTTACAAAATCTTTTAATAATAAGCAAGGAAATCATTTTTAGATTTAAGCTTTTTATTAAAAATTTCGCTTAGCTGATCCTCACCTCATTTTCAAATGCAGATAGATGTTCTTCGAAATTCTTTTTATGTTTGGCAAGATGCTCTTCGCAGGTCAATTGATCTACTTTAATAGGGACTGCTGTGATATATCCTTTCTGAAGGAGGGCTATATCACTCTCATCCTTTTCTTCCGGATGGAAGCTCCATTTGCCTCCCATCCAGTAGTAGGCATGTCCTTCAGGATGTATTCTTTTATCGGGATTTTCAGTGCAGTACCCAAGGCCCTGAGATGTCATTTTCACTCCGAGGATAGGAAGTTCTTTTGGGGGAAAGTTAACATTTAAAAAACTCCCTTTGTCAAAAGGATTTTTTAAAATGTAATCAATAATGGGGTAAATGTATTTTTTAGAATTTTCATAATCCGGATCTTTTACATCAAAGCAGGAGAAAGCTATGCCCGGTATATTTCTAAAAACGCCTTCAATAACTGCTCCGACAGTACCGCTATAGAGCACATTTCTTCCGCCGTTGCATCCTTTGTTAATGCCCGAGATGATTAGATCCGGAGCTTTTTTTAGAATGACGCTGCAGGCAAGTTTTATGCAGTCGGAGGGTGTTCCATTTATTCTATAGGCAGGAGTTTCGTCTTCCCAAAAAAAACTCTGAATTTCCAAAGGTTTGCTAAGAGTGGTAGAAAGGCCGGCCCCGGATTTTTCTAAAAGGGGAGCTGCAATAACACATTTTGCAAAAGGCTTTATCGTTTCAAACAGATGCCTGATTCCAGGTGCAGTTATTCCATCGTCGTTTGATATTAAAATAAAAGGTTTTTTCATACTTTTCCTTTTTTTATTTGTGAAAACAAACAGATCATTAATGAACTTATTAAAAAAGCGGGGATCATAGCTGGGAGGGTATGATTAAATAAAGGCCAGATAGCCGAGACCAAAGACCCTGAGATTATTCCAGCCATTGCTCCATAATAATTAATTTTTTTATAGTGAAGGGAGATTAACAAAAGAGGCCCGAAAGAAGCCCCGATCCCTGTCCAGGCGTACAGCACTAAATTGTAAATGGTGCTGATTTTAAAAAAAGCCAGAACGTAGGAAATGATAGCAATGAAAACAACGCTTATCTTAGAGACTTTCAAGACTTGGGCATGGGTTGCTTCCTTGTTGAAAAGCCTTTTATAAAAATCTTCTGAAATAGAGGATGCCACTACTAATATTTGTGCGGCTATTACATTTGTGGTTGCCGCTAATATCGCGCATAAAATGAGCGCTGCAAAAATGCTTGGCAGAGTTTTTTTAACCAGTTCTAAAGAAATCAATTCTGGATTAGAGAGCCCGTCCGGGAAAAAAATAATGCCCAAAAGACCGATGAGAGTAGCGCCAAAGAGTGCTAAAGTTTGCCAGGAGATGCCGACCCATTTTGCTTTTTTCATTTTAGTAACATCATCTATGCCCATGAATTTTGTAATGATATGAGGCTGCCCGAAATAGCCAAGGCCCCAGCCGGCCGCTAGCGCAAGGGCTTTTAAAATTGTTGCCATTGAATGGTCGGGGAATAGGCTAGTTGCAAGGTTTTTTTGTATAAGAGCTGTTGATACGGCTTCTATGCCGCCTGTTTTAACAAGCAAAAATGTAGGAATTATTACAATAACGGCTAAGAGAAACATTCCCTGGAACAGATCTATCCATGCCACGGTGAGGTACCCTCCGACAAAAACATAAAAAGCGACGATGCAAAGGCCGATTGTAATGCCTGTGAAATAACTTAGGCCAAAAAGCGAGTCTACTAGAAAACCCATGCCAATTAGTCCAGCTGAAATATATACAATGTAAAACAGTAAAGATATCAGCGAAGAAAGCACTCTGATCGATGCTCCGGTATCTTCAAATCTATTTTCAAAATAAGCATTGAGGGTGAGGCTTTTTGTTTTTTCAGTTGCAACTCTAATTTTAGGAGCAATGAACTGCCAGTTTAAATACATGAAAACTACAAGGCCGATCGCTGTCCAAACCCCGAATATGCCGCTTGTAAAAATTAAAGCGGGATAGCCCATGAAAAGCCAGTTGCTCATATCGCTTGCATGGGCGGAAAGAGCGGTCAGCCAAAAGCTTAAAGAGCGGTCTCCAATAACAAATTCGGTATCTGATTTCTGTTTATGATAAAAAACAAAGACTAAAGTCAAAAGAAGGGCAAAATAAACAAAAAAAGTAGCTCCGGATAAAAAAGGCATTTATTTCTCAGGGTTAATCGCAGCCTTATCCGATCCATATAAATGAGCGGATATGGCCAGGTTTGTACGGGTCTTAGGAAATATCTCTTCCATATAATTTAAAAGATTGTCTACAACTTTTCTATTAGAAACACTTCCCTTAGGGCAGTTGCATCTAATGCGGGAAAATTCATAAAAGTTAGCAAAAGTTTTAATGTCATTTTCTTTAATATAAATTAAAGGTCTAATAATAGTAATGCCAAATTTATACATTTTTATTTTAGGCAGCATACCTTTAAATTCGCCTTTTTGCAAAAGATTTAATAGGAGGGTCTGAACATTATCGTCCCTATGATGCCCAAAAGCTACCGTGCTTATTCCAATTTTTTTAGCCTCGTTGAATATTAATTTTCTTCTTTCTCTTGAACAGCTGTAGCATTCAAGGTTTTCAAGTTTTATAGATGATTTGCAAACAATTAAATTTACATCGAGCTCTTTGCATAGGTCTTTCAAATAATTAATATTTATTCCGGCCCCGCATGAAAATTCCCCATCAACATGAATGGCATGAATTTTGAGCTTTGGAAAACCTCTGCCCGAGATATGGGCCAGCATGAAAAGCAAAGTAAGGCTGTCTTTCCCCCCGCTTAGAGCAACAGCTATAGAATCGCTTTCGATCAGTTTGAAATCAAAAAGAGCTTTTCTAAAAAGGCTCTCTATCATTCTGCCGTTTTTCTCCCAGGGAGCTTTTGGAATTGAAATATTCATAAAATAAAATTAACTTTTTTATTTAAAATAAAAAAGATTTTCATCTTTTTTTAAACTAAACATGTAAAAAATTTCTTAAAGTTATAATTTTATTATTTTTACCAGCTCTAGTCAATACAAGAATATCTTTGGACTTTTGTTCTAATTTCCTTTATCCTATAATGTTTAATTTTTAAAAGGGTACTTCTATGCAAAAAGTAGGACGAAACGATCCATGTCCTTGTGGTTCTGGAAAAAAATTTAAGAAATGCTGCGAAAGCAAGATGATCGGCAAAAAATTTATGGCAACGAAGATCGACACAAGCGCTCTTCCCGGAAGAGTAAGTAAAGCTTTTAATGTTTCTTCCGTTTTTAATCCATCTCAACGGCAAGAGGCTCCTAAAGAGAATGCAACTAATACAGAGACTACAGAGACAAGTAGTTCAGAAACAAAAGATGCTACACAAGAAACTACAGATGTTGCTAAATCTGCGCCTAAGGCTAAAAGAACTTATACTCACAAAGAGAAGAAAAAGGCCGAATAAATTTCTTTGAACATTTTATTTTTTCTAAAAAAACAAACTTCAGAAATAAAATAAATTGCGCTTCTTCTAGAAAAAAGATAAAAATTCTTGAGAGAAACAAAATTTATTGATATAAACTTACTTTTTCGCTGGTGTAGCTCAAATGGTAGAGCGCCCGACTTGTAATCGGATGGTTGAGGGTTCAATTCCTTTCGCCAGCATTCTTTTGGGGGTGTCGCATAGTGGCAATTGCAAGGGACTGTAAATCCCTCGGCTTCGGTCTCCGGTGGTTCGAGTCCACCCGCCCCCAAGCTTCTTTTTATTAGTCAGTTACATTCTAAATTTTAATCAAAATTGTCGGTTTTAAGTCCTGAATGGGACACAAATGGGACAGCAATATATATTAAAGCATATTTGACTTTTTCCAATTTTGTAGCTAATCTTTTTTTTATATTTCAGTAGCACTTTGAATCGCTTGGATAAAATTATAGGCTCAATCTATGGCTAAGAAATCAACAAAATCTTTAACGAAAACTTCTGTGTCTTTGTCAGACTATTCTCGGTTTATTAAATCTTTAAAAGAAAAAGTGCGCTCTGCTCAGTTAAGAGCATCTCTTTCGGTCAATCGAGAATTGATTCGACTATATTGGGAAATAGGAAAAGATATGGTTGAACGTCAGATGAATGATGGATGGGGAACTAAGGTCATTGAACGAGTTACAAGAGATTTGCAAAATGAATTCCCTGGAGTAGAAGGTTTTTCAAGAACAAATCTTTTTAGAATGAGGGCTTTTTATCTCGCATATCGAATAGTCCCACAGCCTGTGGGACAATTAGAAGACCTTCCAATATTTAGAATTCCTTGGGGACACAATTCTATCATTATTGAGAAGATTAAAAATGCAAAAGAGCGTATTTGGTATGCTAATATGACTATTGAAGAAGGATGGTCAAGACAAGGCCTTTTGGATGCTATCAAAACTTCATGGTACAAACGTTATGGTAAAGCAATCAACAATTTTAATGAACGACTACCTAACCCACAATCAACTCTTGCTCGTGATACATTAAAAGATCCATATAATTTTGATTTTCTTGAACTGACAAACGAACATGTTGAAAAAGATGTTGAGCAAGGATTGTTAAAACATGTAGAAAAGTTTATGCGAGAGTTGGGGCAGGGCTTTTCATTTGTAGGAAAACAAGTGCATCTCCAGGTTAGTGATAAGGACTTTTATATTGATCTACTTTTTTATCATCTTAAACTTAGATGTTTTGTTGTTATAGAACTGAAGGCAACTGATTTTAAGCCCGAGCATGCAGGAAAAATGAATTTTTATCTTTCAGCTGTAGATGACATGATGAAACATCCCAGCGATAATCCAACAATTGGTATTCTAATATGCAAGAAAAAGGACAACTACATTGCTGAATATGCACTTCGTGATATTCATAAACCAATGGGTGTTGCTGAGTATGAGACCAAGATTGTATCATCTTTGCCAAAAAAGTTAGAAGGTAAGTTACCTACAGTTGAATCCATTGAAGCAGAACTGAGTGCAATACCTGAGATTGAAGAAAAAAAGATAAAAGCAAAAAAGAAAAAATTTAAGACGAAATAATTAATGTTAATCCTCTTTCAAGGAATCATTATGGCAGTCTATATTTTAGTTCCGGGAGGCAATTTATCAACAGATACATGGAATAAACTTGCAAAAAGAAATGATTATCCTCCTGGAGGCCATTTAGGAGGGAAAATTTGGGACAAGACCGTTTTGGCACTTAAAGCAAAACACCACCAAGTTTTTGCCCCAACATTGTTTGATGAAAAAAAATTTAACCTTTCAGATCATATCAATCAAATCTGTACGTTGATAAATGAAAATAATCTAAAAGACGTTATCTTAGTTGGTGCGAGCTATGGAGGTATGGTAATTACTGGAGTAGCAGACAAAATGCCAGATAAAATCGGTCTTTTGGTCTATCTCGATGCTGCTTACCCAAATCCTGGTCAGTCATTGTTTGATATTCTTTCTTTTGCAAAATATGAACCAAAGGTAGTTTTAGAAGGATTTCCTAAGGCATATACAGAAAAGTTATTCTTTGATCCAAAGAATATAAAATCATTGTCAAAGATCTATATTCAATGCACTGAAAGCTCTTTTCTATCAGTAAGTAAACTAGTAACACAAAAAATTTCCAAAGAAAAAAACTGGCAATTTTATGAATTGCCTACATCTCATGTTCCCCAAGCAACTATGCCTGATAAATTAATAGATTTGATGCTAAGTTTCGGAGTCTCTTCTTAAAAAAAGCTCTGGGATTTATTATAAGAAATCTTTTGATGTGATTCTTCTTCTCCTCTCCTGATCAGTAAGCCTTTAATTCCTAAAGCACTTTTTGGCTTTTTAAAACCTGCTAGACAATACCAAATATATTTGGTATAATAAAAATTATAGAAAAAGGATTGCCCTATGCCTCTTAGTGGAAAAGAAATGGCCAAGCTCTTTAGAAAGAAAGGTTTTATTGATGTAAAAGGGCAAGGTAAGGGTTCTCATATGAAACTTAGAAAAGAAAATAAAACTGTAATAATTCCTGCTCACAAAGAGCTTAAGAGGGGATTAGAAAGGGCATTATTAAAACAATTAGAGGAGTCTTAATATGAAATATCATTTTAAAGTTCATAAAGAAGATAGGGGCTTTTGGGCTGAGTGTATTGAGATTCCAAGCTGTGTGACTCAAGGAAACTCAAAAGAAAAACTATTTGATAACATGCAGGATGCAATTAATACTTATTTAGAAGAACCTGCCGATTCTAACTTTTTAGCTCCTTTTCCTAAAGATATTAAGATTTCTAAATCAATAGTCGAAGTTCCTGTTGATCCTGAAGTAGCCTTTTCCTTTATGGTAAGATATTTTCGCCTTAAGGAAGGGATCACTCAAAAAGAAGCAGCAAAACGTTTAGGTATGAAGAATCTTTTTAGTTATCAGAGATTAGAAAAAAGATGTAATGCTACTTTGGAAATGATTGCTAAAATTGTAAATTTATTTCCAACTTTTTCATTAGATCAAGTTTTTCAGTAGTATTTGAGGGTTTTTGTGGTGCACTTCTGGTGCAATTGAAGAAAAGACTTTACAACTTATGATTTGAAATGACAGCATCAAAAAATCTTCATGTTATTGTATGTTGTTGATTTTCAAGGACTGTAAATCCCTCGGCTTCGGTCTCCGGTGGTTCGAGTCCACCCGCCCCCAAGCTTCTTTTTATTAGTCAGTTATATTCTAAATTTTAATCCAAAAAGGTTGTTTTTTTAGTCTCGAATGGGACACAAATGGGACAGTAATACTCAACACTTAATATTTTTTGCGAATTTCTGATAAAACTCAAATGCTTAAAAAAGTTTTAGCTTTTTTAGACTATGTCAAAAATCTAGTTAAGGATTTAGAAGCTTTTGATTGAATTATTAACTTAAGTTTGTTCAGAAGATTCTAAGTGATTTGTTAAACCTGCTGCATCTTTTGGATCAAGTGTTAAGCATGGACGAGAAGTTTTTAACCTTTTTTGGACTTTCTTAATGGGTTCTGCAGGAGGAATGTTTTCAGGCTTAGTGCCTCCAATTTCTTCAATTGTTGAGCGAACCTTTTTTCCTACTGCTTCATGAGTTTCGATAGCTTCTCTTTGGTTATGAATATTTTCTTTTTTGAGTTTTTCTTTAGTCTGCTCATTCGAAATAGATTGGCAGCAAGTTCAGTTGTATCCATGCGATCCATTAGCTGCTCTTTTGGATCAACTCCTTTCCGAGCTTTGATGGCATCTACTCCTAAACCCCCATAAAGTCCCTTGTATCCCGCATCGTGAAAAACACCAAACATTTTATCTTGGACGCCGGCTTCTTTGGCAGCACTGGATAAAGCTTTAAATTCAACCGAAGCTTTTTGCCTTGTTTCCAATCTTTTAAGATCAGCCACCATTTCGTTGGAAATTTCTTGGCGCCGAGTTTGAATTGCAAAATATTTTTGAGCTTGAGCAATTTCTATCTTTCTTGGGTCTCCATTCTGGGCTATAAGATAACAAGCAAAACGGGAGAGGTGATAATCATCAAGATCTCTATTAGTTTGACTCCCAATACTGACCATTTTGCCAGTGCCGGCAAAATGGTTTTGTGGGTCATTGCCAGATTGTTCGCAAGAGACCATGGCTTTTTTGATCGCATTTTCAAATCGTCGCCATTGAGAATAACCAAGACAAGATTGAAGATCGCGGGCGCTCCAATATTCTACACCATGATGATTGTGCTTTTTTAGGGATTCAAAAGAAAGACCAGATAATACAGGAATTAATTCATCAGATTGTTTCATATGACGAAATTCAATTGTTTTATTTGTTTATAAAAAAAATTTTAATTCTTTCGCTCAGTTTTTGCCAATCAAAAGCTATGAATTTATCTCATCTTAGCCAAAGCTCTCTATAGAAACTCATCAAAAAAACATTTTTCAAAAATAGCTTCAAAAAATTGAAAAGTTACGCCCATGAGGTGCTGGGAACAGTAATTCTCAAGCTTTTTTGCTTTTATTCATCTATAATTCAAAAGCCTTCAATTATTATCTTTGCTCTATTGTCTTACAGATAAAATTATCAACTTTCAACCTAACCTATAGGTTTAGATTTTTCAGCTATTTCGGGGATTGTATTTTAGTTGATCTATATATAGGAAAATTAGCCATCGTCTTTTTTTTATAGCAAGTTGAATGGGAAGGTGATTTTTTTCAGGTTAGATCTTTCAAAACCATAGGGATGTTATGGAATGAAGAAATGCTTATACATTAAAAAATAAGTATACTGTTCTTTTCTTCGAGTTGAGTTTCTATAATTATAATAATAAATGCTACATTTCATTTTTATATTGTTTCTGATAATATTATTGTAAATTTTCTGATTAGTCTCCGTTTCATAATTGATACTGAGGGAGCTGCTTTAGGGATTGTTTTTTTAGAGGAGAGAAATTCTATGATTAAAAATTTTTTTATAGTAATTGTTATTAGCTTTTTGACCATTTCAAAAACATCTTTTGGCGACGTTAAGGAAACAAGAGAGTTCTTAAGCAATCATTGTAATAGCAACAAAGAGGTTTTAGGAGCTTTTGATCGCATTTCTTCCTCTTGGGTTAAGTATAAAAATAAAAACAGCAAAGAATGGGACTTGGAAAAATTATTGAAAGTTGTTGAATATGCGGCCGAGAAACACTTCGGACAGACAAGAAAAGATGCAGGAAAAACACCTTATATCATTCATCCCATTGGTGTAACAGAGCTATTATGGGATATTGGGAATATTCGCAGTATTAATGTGCTGTCGGCTGCTCTTTTGCATGATACTCTAGAAGATACCGATGCAACGGAGGAAAAGATCAGGGAGCTTTTTGGAGAAAGAGTATTAACTACTGTCAAAGAAGTAACAAATGACCCAACCTTATCAACTCAAGACAACAAACAGAGACAAATTGCTCATGCCCCTACAATGTCTTTTGATGGGCAATTAGTAAAACTAGCTGATCGATTGTATAACGTAAAAGACCTCGACCTTCCTCCTCCTGAATGGTCCGACAAAAAGGTTGATGAATACTTCGTCTGGGGTGAAAAGTTACTCTCTGTTCTTACAGGTACAAACGAAGGGCTGGAATCAGCTTTGAAAAAGTTGATAGAAAATCACAAGAATTCCAAAAAACTGTAAAATGTCTCTGATCTCAAATTCCATAAATCAGGTGGGTAAAACATGTATGGGAACCATGCTAATTTAATTCCCATACATGCAAGTACCAAAATATCCATCGCAAACTATATGGAGAAGTCAAGCCTTGATTTGTAGTCTAGATTTGAGAGAATGGGCTGATCTGTCCGTGAAGCAACACAAAGATCTTAAAGGATTGAAAACACAAAACCACGCGATCACATGACTGAAGCAGAGTTAATTTTTTCTGCTTTAGCTGAGATGTCGACAAGGCAAATTGCTGATAGTATCAATGCTAACGGTATGGTTGAAAACAAAACTGCTGCAAAAAAAGGTGGCAACATAGCAAGAAAAGTACGTGTAGAGTTAGAGAAAAAAACTCAGAAAAAAATAGTTTTTGAAGAAAATTATTTACTTCCTGATTTAAAAAAAGCCACACAAGACATATCTGAACAAAACAGAAATTAGAAGTTAGTATTAGGGATATTTGTAGAAGATATTTTGATGAGTTTATTGGGGAGGGCGTTTAAATATTTTTTATAGAAATTCAAGTTCCCTATCTTTTATCTAAAAAAATAGAAATTGCAAAAATTTTTTTTGCGCCGACTGATGCAAAACAAGATTTATTAACCTATCTTCAAACACTAATAGATGAGTCTAAAAAATTGGGAGAAAAGATGAATATTGAAGGTTCTGATACTGGAATAGAACTTATTTCATGTAAAACGGCGCTTATTTTTCTAGTCTTAACGGTGATGTATGTCTTTTATCAAAGAATAGCTTCGAGCTGATCTTTTATTAAACATTTTGAGATATTGTATTTAAGTTTATTCAAGTTTTTTTTTGCACAATGTGAGCAGCAAATCGAACTCCTTGGACTGTATTAAAAAACTTAGGTTTTGTCTTACCAAGTCTTATCTCCAGAGCCTCTAACAAAATTCGGTATCTAGTAAATTTGATATTCTTGTTCAACAACATAAATTTAAACAAAGTTAGAGGTAAAATTGGCGTTTTTTTACTAGTTATTTTATAATTATAAGAATTTTTTAACTAAAGGAGAAAATTATGAGTATAAATTATGCAAATTTTAGTATGATAAACTCATCAAACAATACTTCTAATTTATATCTTTCCTCAAATACAGGCATAAGAAATACCAGTTTAGTTGCGGCTTTTGGAAACAGCGGCGTACAGGAAGCTATTGCGGGTGGAATTTTTTATTGCGTAATAGAAAATTTTGGGGAAGTAATTTTAAATAGAGTTTTTGAGCAGACTGTTTCTCTTAGTAAATGGAGCTTTAGCTTTGTGAAAAATAGTTTTAGCATGGTTGGTTCATATGTTGATAATCTGTTTTCTCGAGCAGTAAGTTTCCCAAGCACTGCCCACGCTGTAGAAGTTCTCCCTGTGCCATGCGATGCCTATCCTGAGCAGTTAGAGTTATTAAAAAAGATATTAAAGAATCAAGACGAAGAGCTTTCACTGCAAAAACAGACTTTGGAAATACTCAAACAAATGAAAGAAAAAGACCTGAAAGTGAAAGAACTAGAAGCGGGCTTGCCTAATTTGAATACACAGTTAAATTCATTGAACGAAAAGATACCGGAATTATACGATGGAATAGTGAAAGAATCACAAAGACTGTCGCAGATGAAGACAGGCCATTATGAGACAGCTAGATACGGAGGAAAAACTGTTGAAAATCCAGATTATGTTCAATTGGCTAGATCGATAGAAACTGACAAGAATAGGTTTTGTCAGCTTTGCAAGGAAAGAAAAGAAGTTATGAGAAACATTAATCAAATCTTAGATAAAATTGAAAAAGAAACAAAGGTAGATTTACGTGATAGAAAAGTTTCGAAAAGTTGCAAAGAGTTTAAGTTTTTAGAATCTTTAATAGCGCTGGAAAAATGCTGTTAATGATAAAGTACTTTTTCTTTCTGAAAAAAATTTATGTCAAGCTTTCTCAATCTTGAAAAACTAAACTTCAACAGGCTCTTGCATAACGTAAATTTTTACTTATGCAAGATTCTCTTAATGATGAGCTTCTTGAGCGGCTTTCGATCAATCCGAAATAAATTGCCGAGAAAGAGCTTGCTAAGAAAAAAAACAGCCGAATATCCTTTCCATCAGACAGTAAAAAGATCCATGCTCATCAGTTAATAATTTTTCAATGTGCGGTGAAAGGTTGTTCCAGCTTATTCGAGAAAGAAGCCTTGCATCAATCTCTAGTGTATCGAGATTTACCAGCTTATTAATCCCAATAGGCAGATCTGTAAGTTGATTGTTAAAAAGACAAAGCTTTTGAAGATGCTTCAAATCTCCTATGTCCGGCAAAGATCTGAGTTGATTGTTCGAAAGGATAAGATGTTGAAGATTTTTCCATTTTCTTATGCTGTTTGGTAAAGTTGTCAGCTGATTGCTTGTAGCATAAAAATGTAAAAGCTTACCCATTTTACCTATATTTTTTGGCAAAGTTCTAAGTTTATTGCTCATGAGAACAAGTGTTATGAGCTTATTCAATTTTTCTACGCTATCCGGCAAAAATATCAGCTGATTATCTTTAAGATGAAGCAATACAAGTTCACTTAAATTACCTATGCTTTCCGGCAAAGTTGAGAGTCGGTTATTTTCAAGCTGTAAAACATCTAGATTAGCAAACATCCCAATTTCTTCAGGTAAATAAGTAAGTCCAATGCCTGATAAAAACATCTCGCTCACAAGTAAAAGCTGAGCATTGTTGTCTTCCATCCACTTTCTAATCTCATCAGCCTTAGCATGGACCATTTCAAGAGACGAGCTATCGAAGCTCTTAAAAACGACCTGGTCTTTCAAAGCGCTTAATTCCTGGCATGATTGAGCCAAGCATCCCATCATCTTTATCAAATTCTGATCCTCTAGCCATACATACATTTTCTCTAGGATACCTAGGCTCATGCTCTGATCAATAACTTCATTAATAGCATTTGATTTATTTATATCTGAAATTGAAAGAAATTCTTCCCGGAAAAGCATTCTTAAAAAACCGTCTCCTTTCATGATTCGGATTTTTTTAAAAAAATCGCAAAAGATCTTTTTAGCTAAAAGAGAACTCTTAATCTCTTGTTCTTTAAAACCTCCCTTTGGACAGTTTTTCAGCTTATTTGCTGCGCAAATTACAATGCTTTTATACTTCTGAGCTCCAATTTTAAGGTGAAATGCTGCAAGAGCTTTACTATAAGAATGCTGCATAAGATTTTTAAAAATTCTAACCTTGCTGAAAAGCTTAGCCCTTTGAGGGTCGTAACTAAAAATAATACCAACAACCTCTGGTGGAACTTTATCCCATCGTTCGATCATTTTTACATTCTCTAAAGGTCTTTCATTTATTGCTGAAAAGCTCCCTACAGAAGCTGAGCTTGTGCTCGCCATGCTTGCAAAGCTAGATATAGAAAAAGATGCTAAACTTGAACTAGAAGACATTTTTAATCCTAATATTATGACTGTTATAATGCCGGTAAAAAATATAGTGATACTATAATTTAAATTTATTAATAAAACAAGCAAAACAGCTTGTCTTACAAAGCATTATATTTATTTATAATTTCAAATAAAGAAATTATTATTAACATAGTTAATCGTAGTGTCATTCCAAGAAAAGACACTAAGAGCACGTTTCCCTGAGTTTCATAATGGATTAAACCATTATTTGGATTGGTTTTTTTGCTCCAGCTGATGCAAAACAAGATTTATTAAACTATCTTTAAATGCTAATAAAGGATTCTGAAATTTTTTTTGGGGGGAGATGAACATTGAAGATTATGAAACCGGGATAGAACTTGTTTCATGTAAAACGGCATTCGTTTTTCCAGTCTTAACGGTGATATATGTCTTTTATCAAAGAATAGCTTTTCAGAGCTGATTTTTTATCAAAAAGTTTGAATATTGTATTTCAGTAAAGGTTTTTGAATTCATTAAATTTTCTATTTTAACAATTATGTTTTTTTCTAAGCCTATTTAGTTTTTCAAAATCTGATTTATAAGGTTCCTCATTTTTCAACACGTTCAATATTTTTGAAAGGATTTGTTTTATCCATATAGCCAAAGAATGGTTTAATCTATAATAAACCCATTGTTCTCTGCGTTGGTCTAAAACAACACCTGACTTGCGCAAGTAAGCCAGGTGTCTTGATATTTTTGGCTGAGTGCTCTTAAGGACTTCGCAAAATTCACAAACACAAATTTCTTCTTTTTTATTAAGAAGGAGCATACAACGAAGGCGTGTTTCATCCGATAAGAGAGCAAATAACTCTTTTGGAGTTATCATTTGACAGTCCTTGGTTTAGTAGCTTTTATTTTCGCTGATACTACATAATTTTCTGCATCAGAACCTGGAACCCAATCTTTAATAAACATGCGGCTATCTTTGTCAGGTTCTATTGCAATATCTACAAAGCCTGCTTTAGAAAGAATTTTTTTTAACTCATCAATTGTGACAGCACCTGATATACAGTTGCAATAAAGTTCCTTGTTGTCGATCATTTCTTTTGGCAATGGCTTTAGAGCTACCATATCTGAAATTGCTATTCTACCACCTTCTTTCAGAACTCTAAAAGATTCATTAAAAACTTGAGCTTTATTTGTTGATAAATTAACTACGCAATTAGAAATAATTACATCAACAGCGCTATTTGGGAGCGGCAAATGCTCGATTTCTCCTAAAAGAAATTCAACGTTTTTATAGCCTCCCTTAATCGCATTTTCCCTTGCTTTGCTAAGCATTTCCGGAGTCATATCAACTCCATAAATTTTACCAGTAGACCCAACCTTCTTAGCTGCTAAAAAAACATCAAAACCTCCGCCAGCTCCTAAATCTAATACAAATTCGCCCTGTTTAAGCGATGCTAAGTTTTGAGGATTTCCACATCCCAGTCCCATGTTGCATCCATCGGGGACGCTTTCCAATTCTTCTTGCGTATAACCTAATTCTTTAGAGTATTCTTTTCCTTTATCCGGAGAAACGCCGCAACAGCTGCGTGAATTTCCGCAGCTTTTGTTTTGATTCTTTGCTTTGGCCACATCTCCGTATGCGGATCTTACATCTCTCTTTACATCCTCTTCAGTTTTAGTTTTTTTTTGATTTACAGCTACATGCTGAACATTTTCTACTTTTGGAGGTTGATAATAATCCATAAAAATCCTACATAATTGTTTGTTTTATATATGGATATACGTATATACAGATGTTTATATCATGTCAAGACTTCTTAAATTATAAAATTTTCTAAGATGTTCGTGGGACACCGGGGGGACATAATACTCAAAGACTGACAAATCTACCCAAGAGATATAAATAATTTATTTAACATAATATGTTTGATATTAAATTGATGAGCATTAAAGAGTATTGATAGAGATTGTATTTCGACTTACTGAAAATCTCTTGAGCTCTTGCTCTGGTATTTTAAGTTCATCTCCCCAAAAAAAATCTCTATTCTAGATTTGATTGCTTGCAATCTAAAATTAATTTAGCTACTTTGTATTTATTTCTTTGTTTAATGCATCAATTTTCAAAACTCTTGATGCATAAAAGTTCATCAATAATGGAGATGATTATTTAAATTTTTCAAGGATGGGACTGTGGCAAAATATAAAAACATAACTTTTATTCTAATACTGGTCGCCCTAATTGCGAGTGGACCATATATCACAAAAAAAACACGAACCTTTAGACATCAAATCCATGCTTATGTACAAGATAAAGCTAAAAAAAAGTTGGAAAACACTCTCTTTTTAAGTTTCAAAGCAAAAAAAGATAATATTTCCAATTCTTTTTATTCTATTGTAGATGACCGCTATCGAATAGAACCTAATTTGAAAGAATATTTACTTGATTTTCCTATTGAAAATTACAGAGTGGTCAATGTATGCAAACAGGCTAGTTTTTTTATTGATCTAGACAAGGGAAAAAACGACTGTATAAAAGGGTCTTTAATCAATAATTCTTTGTGGGAAAATCATCTTCTGCCTCTCATGAAAAAATATATCGTTCCAGGAACAATTATCCTTGATATCGGAGCACATATCGGGACGCATACGATAAATTTAGCAAAATGGTTAAACGATGGCGTTGTGTATGCATTCGAGCCTCAGCCGAAAATTTTTAGAGAGCTTTTTTATAACCTTGCTCTAAACGACATAAAAAACGTAAAAATTTTCAAAAGCGCGGTAGGATCTGCAAATGGAAAGATAGAATTAAGTCCTTTGATCGAGTCTAATGAAGGAGGTACAGGATGCCATGGAAATTCTGGAATTTTCGCCGATTTAATTACAATTGATTCATTAAACTTAAAGAATGTTTCTTTAATCAAAATAGATGTCGAAGGTATGGAAGATGATGTACTTGAAGGAGCAAGAGAAACAATTTTAAGAAACAAACCAATAATTTTTATTGAATTTACTGGATATTGTGTAATAGACACCAAAGATGAAAGCACAAGAAAAAAAGCGATGGAAAAAATAAACAAACTGGAACAGATGGGCTACTTCATACAAAACGTAAGTTTTCATGATTACATAGCTTATCCATTTAGAAATATTTAACAAACTCGTTTCAGTTGTTTTTATTGCTAATGACTTAAGTGTTATCCCTGTGCAATTGAGTTTGTAAAAAAAATTTAAAGCTGGTGGATATTCATCCCCAAAAAACAAATTTACTCTAACAGATATCAATGATAAAAGCGCTGCTAAATGATTATCGATTTATGAGCGTTTAGAGATCGGCTAAAAAAGCTATTGTTCTATTTTAACAAATCACGCAAAACCAATATTGTGGTTTTTGGGAAGATGCGCTTTCAGTTCTAGATGAAGGCCTTTCCTGAAGGGCTTCAGTTTTAGGAGCGGAATCAGACGATGCTGAAGATGTTGATAAAGAAGATGTTGAAGAGGAAGTTTGAGAGTCGGAAGATACGCTATTTCTAGATCTACTATAAGATTCTAGATGATTACCAAAAATCGTTTCTATTACTTTTAATAATTTTTCAATTTTGCTTTTTTCAGCGTTGAGTTCTTGTTGTGTTTGAGCAGATTGATTTTTTGCTGCACTTAAAGCTTCATTTAATTTTTCCATACGAATTTGATATTTGGCTTGCTTGACTGCCAGATCATCGAAATATTGATTTTCTGCTCCGATGAGTTGTGCCCATAAGTATTTAGATTGTTTAGAAGAAATATTGAGAGAATGTTCAAGCACGTCCGACCTCTCTACTAGAGTCACAATTTTTTTATCTTTTTCTGTAACTGCCTTTTTCCACAGAGATTCTCTAGTCTCATCGCATATTAATATCCATTCGTCTTGTTTTAGTAGTTCTTTAATTCGTTTATCAACAATTTCATCTAATTGTTCAGCAGTAAGCAATAAATGAGAGCCTCTTCTTGATACCGATACATTTGCAAGCGGATCGCTCTGATCAATTTGAATCGATGGAGTTGTTCTTTCTGAGTAGTTAGAACTTGCAGCAGAAGAAATAGAAGTTGTAGAAGCAATAGAGTTTTTACGTGTCAAAGATGTCTCTCTATGATCACCAACACCTTGTTGTTGAGAAACAGAAGGAGAGAGGCTAAAAGAGCGGGCTCTTTGATGCCTGTGTGAAGATTGGGGAGAATTAATTGACCGAGCTGAAGTAAGGGAGGAGGTAGGGGAAACAGAAGATGCATTTTGAATAGCCTGTAGGATTACAGCTTCATTAGAAGGGAAGCTAGAGCCGGTAAAAGAGCGGGCCCTTTGATGCCTGTGTGAAGATTTGGCGGAATTAATTAGCTGAGCAGAAGTAAGGGAGGACGTGGAAGAAACAGCAGATGCGATATCTGAATGGTCTTGCGAGGCTGAAGCGGCTACAGGACAATTAATAGAAAGATTCAATGAAGAAGAACTTTTATTAGAAGAAGCAAAAGAGCTTGTTCCCATAGAAGCAACAATATAAGTATCGGGAGTTGCAATGGAAGAATTAGCAGAAGCAATGTCGGGAAAATGAAAAACATCTGAAGAAAGATAAAGAGATGGAGGGGAAGAAGTGTCACAAAGCGTTTCTTGCGATACCAAAAAAGAACTTGAATATCCGCCGCCAGTTCCTAAATTTGTTGAAATGCTGGCAATAGAGCTGTTGTACAACATAGCAGTAGAAATGGAATCATAAGGATCTGATGAATCAATTGCACTGGTTGCTGCCGTATTTAAAATATTTGATGTAGACGTATTCATAGATGGGATTGAACTACTTGCGCTAGACATTATTATATCCTCTCCTCAAAAAAATTCAGATCAAGTGTAAAGAATTTACTTGAACAGAGGTAAAAAATCAACCTGTAAATAAAAAATTTCAGAAGCTTCTCGCTTTAAATATTTTTCAAAAAAAATAAAAAGCGCCGGCCAATTCAATTTTTTTTCAAATGCGTATAAGCTACGCAATCAAATTATATTATTTTTATTGGGTGTTCTTAAATATTGAAAAAAAGGGGGATTCTCAACCCCTTCAATATTCGCCTTTTGATATGCTTGTCATTTTAATTTTCTATTTTTACTGAAACACGGGTCTCGGATCTTTCTTGAGCATCCAAAAAAGCGGACCGTACATTTCTATATACAAGTTATGTTCTTTGGCAAATCTTTTCACAGCAGCCTGGATAGGAGGTATAGCTGCGTTTATTCTATTCCAAGTCCAGTCGTCCCCGCATAGGATGCCATCTTGTTTTAGATGTGGATACCATGCAACAAGATCATCATAAACGCTTTTTTCGTCATGGCTTGCATCAACATAAATCAGATCGGCTTTTAAAGTCAGTTCTTTCGCTGCCTCCAATGTCGTCATTCTTCTTGGAATAATTTTATTCGTAAGATTTGCATGGATGCAATTTGATAGAAATTGCTTATAAAGATTCGGTAGAAATTTTTGCACATCTGATCTGCTTGATTTATGGTGTTCTTCGCTTCCCTTCCAATGGTCAATGGCAAAAACAAGCCCTCCTTCCGGCAAACAATTGGCAATATGACGGGTTGAAGCTCCTAGCCAGCTGCCAAGTTCAACCACCGTCTTGCAATGATACTTTTTAATAAGAAAAGTCAATGCTTCGGCATTGTCTTTATGAAAAAAGCTATGACCGTTGAAAGAAAGAACTTTCTTTAGCTTCGAGTACTCAGGATCAGGAAAGAGAACTCTCTTTTCCTGCGAAGAAAGTTCTGGGGTAAAGGCTTGCAGCGAAGCATATGTTAAAAGAACTTGAGAGCAGTAATCTAATAATACCGCTTCATCAACCAGATTTTCCTTAGCCCACTTTCGGCCGTTCATTGCAATTTCGTAAGCCGCATCATCATTATTTTTTAAATATTCCAATGTGTCGACTAAATTGGAAAAATCATCTTTTATTAATATATAATGTACATTAGGCTGCAGCGCTCTGTAAAACCATTGCCTGTTTGGGGAATCAAGTTTCAAGCAGACGCAATCAGACAAAAGTCTCCATGCATATCCCGGATTGGTGCAAGTTACTCCGTCAAGCACGATCTGATATTTGTAAGCCATTTGGTCGTTTATTGAAAGTGAAGGCGAAAGATGTGTTTTTTTGTTATGGATTTTTTTTCCGTCAATTTCTAGAAAATGTGTGATCCCTACCGACATGAGCCCGGGGTGTTTTAGAGAGAGTAAATAAAGCTGTCCTCTTTTGGAATAATCCGACCATTTTTGTATTTTTTTCCAGTCATCCATTTTAATATCAGTTATGGCGCCGTTCCAGATCAATAAGGGGAGCTTTTTTTCCCAGGGATGATTCTTTGCAGCTTCTTCCACATCATTAATTGCAACTTGCCAAGAATAAGGTTGAGGGTATACGGCAGTCACTCGATCATGGAATAAAATGAGATTGGTGCATGCATCTGTTTTATTTCCGGCTAAGACAGGGCCCAAAGCAGGATTCCCGGAACGGTCGACAAGTTCTGTGCCGGTTCCATTAAAATAGATGAAATCGAGATCAGGCAGATCCTGTTTTTCAAAAATCTTTTTAAGATGGTAGGAAATAGCAGGGATGTTGACCAATTTTCCCGATTGATCAAATTGATACACTACAGAATTTATGATTTTTACTCTTATTATTGATTCCCAGCTGCCTAATTTTAGATCGCTTTTCATAGTCCTGTTGAGATTCTCTTCGTAAATTCCGTTAGAAAAAGGAGCAAAATCTTCATAAATTTGATCTCTAATCCATTCGCTGTTTTCTTCTGCAGTCCAGCAAATAAAAGAACTTAATATTAAGGCGGAAAAAAACAAGCTTTGCGCATATTTTAAAATCAGGGAAATTTTCTTCACAGATCCCTCCTAGGATAATGATAAATTAGATTTTCAAAAAAAAATTTATAAACCAAAATGTATAATTGGTCAAAGATTTTTCTTTAAAGATTCAGGCAGGACGCCTTTGGAAACAAATCAAGCATAAATAACCATCTTTTTCCTCAAATACATTGATAATTTAACTGCTATAGATAAGATTTGATATAGATTTGTATAATCGCCTAAAATTTTAGGCGTTCATGTTACTGAAGGGATAACGCAGTTTAAGTAACTTTTTTTAATCAGCTAATAATTGACTAGCCAGATCTTTTGCTAATTTTGCATCGATTGGCAAATTGAGCTTCATAATGGCCTTCATCACCAGTCCAAGCTCTTTTTTCGTCTTGACGCCGGATTCTTCAATAGCTTGCAGCACGATTTTTTTTGTTTCTTCGGGAGAAAGATTTTTTGGTAAAAACTCTTGAACGATCTTTATTTCACCTTCTAGTCTTTTAACTAGGTCAGCGCGGTTAGCTGTTTTGGTTTGTTCTAGAGCTTCCTGAAGATTGCCAAAGTAAGTTTTAAATATCTTTATGACTTCTGCATCCGGGAGATTAGCGCGTGCATCGACATTCAAGATTTTAGATTTAAGCATGCGCAGAGTATCGAGTCTTAGCGAGTCTCGATTTTTAATCGCTTCCTTGATTCCTAAGTTAATTTGTTCGATGAGCGACATAATATACTCCTTTTATTTCTACTCTACTGGATATCATGAGTTTCTTTTTAGGAGAATAAATAAGTTTTAAGTTTTTTCCAATCAAAAATTCCAAATGCATTTAGACGTCTACATATTATTAAGAAAAAAACATGATATAATTCTCGAAATTTACATTATCACTTAGAATTTTTTATTAAAGTATCCTTCACTTCCTTAATGTTCTTCCCTCTCCATAGCTTAAAATAATTTCCTTCTGTTGTTAGCGTTGAAATATAAGATCTGTCTATGTCCATAATTCCATGTAAATGATCAATCTCATGCTGCAAGATTCTTGCATACCAGCCTTTAGCTTTTATAATAACCTTTTCGCCTTTTTCATTTAAGCATTCAACCCTTACCGCCTTGGCTCTTGGCACAATATATAATAAGTTTGGAACGCTAAGGCATCCTTCAAAAAATTCAGCTTTTTCCGCTTCTTCAACGTAAATTTTCGGATTGATAATCACATGAAAGGGAACTTTACTTCGGTCCCGTTCTAAAAGATCTTTTTCTGTTAAATGAGAATGGTCCATATCTTCAATTACTGCCAGCTGAATAGATCTGCCAATCTGAGGAGCTGCAAGGCCGACACCTCGGCCTTTCATAGTTTCCTTCATCTCCAAAATTAGCTTTTGGATTTCCTCGCTTGCGATCTCTTCCTCGGAAAGTTCCCGGGCTTCCTGACGCAAAACCGGGCTGCCTGCAAGTTCAATCTGCAGATTTTGATGATCACAGGAAAGAGCGGGTTTTTGATAGATGATTTTAGCTTCAACTATAGAACAAAACGGTATAGATCCATCATAGAGGTGATAGTATTTTGTCTTCCCCTGTGGATTTGCTTCATATACCATCTTACCTTTAAGCTTGGAACTCTCTACTTTTAAAATTACCAGTTGTCTGGCCTCTGACCAATATTTCTCAATGATTCCATTTAGCTGGTCTTCCTTTGCAAGATGTACGAAGTTCAAGTCTTCAGCCGGAAGAACTACAATATTTGCATCAATTGATGATTCCCATTGATAGGAAGAGAGTATCTTATATAGATATTTGGGAGCTTGTAATGACTCTTCTATGTTTTTCTTTTCCATTGTTTCTGCTCCATTGAAGGAAGTAATAATTAATAATATGGCCAATTTGAACAGTATCCGCATTTTCATCCTCTAGTTAAAATTAATAATTCATAGTATCAGATTTCCTAAATTGGAAATAACAAACATTTATGTATTTATATGAAATTTTTATCTAAATGTCTCGCTGCATTGCTAAATTTTTATAACTGGAATCAGCTGCTAAGCCATTTTTCAATTGCTTTTCTGAGATAATTTTGGAACCAAAATAATTTGATAGCCAATTTTGTCTAGTATTCCTGACGGGGCTTCAATTGTGATATTTATTTTTTTTTCAGATTTTAAGCATTGTTTGCAAAATTACCCTCAGTATGGATTGAAAAGCTTCTAAGCTAAATATATCAAGATAGGGTGTTTTTTTACTAAAGGGGAAGACGTTTTAAAATAATTTTTTACATCCTTTTATCAAATTAAAAAATTAACTTTATAGTTTATAAAAATTAATAATATGTTTTTGCTTTTTAGGTCAAATTACATTTTATTTTAATTAAAATAATGATAAAATTAGTTTAGTTAAAATTAAATTTAGAGGAAGATTTTATGTCATGTTTATTTAATACGCTAAGCAACCTTTTCTGTCACTGCAGATGCTCAACAGCACCACAGCCTAAAGCAGCACCCTCAGATCCCGTTCAGCAAACTGCGGCCAAAGCGAAAAGAGTCTCTTCAGTAACTATAGCTGATTCTGTGGTTATACAGATGATTAATCCTACATTCTACATACAACGAGAAGCAGTCCAGGAATCCGCTAGTTCCAGCAGCGCTAGCAGTAGAACAGCTCGTTCTTCAATGATAACAGCACTACAGTCTCAAGTAGCTCCAGCAGACGCAGTTCAACAAACTGCAAAAATGAGGAGAGTCGGTTCAATTTATGAGCCTTTTTCTTCCGTTCTGCCGATATTTTCAATGCAACAAGCACCTGAATCTGCCAGCTCTAGCAGTGCCAGTCATGGAACCGCTCGTTCTTCTACAATGAGAACAGTACCATTAGGAACTCTCGAGCGTCAACAACAAGCAGATCTTCAGAAAAATGTCATGGAAAAAGCAGAAGTAGATAATCCACATAAAAAACCCCAAAAAAATAAAAATCTCAAGACGCCGAAACCTCCTCGCGCCGAGATAATTATGCGAGCGAATAGAGCAGCTGAAGAAAGAAGAAACAAACTATATGTGCATAATCGTGTTCGTAGCAATTCAGAACCTGTCAATAAAGATAATAATGACATATCTTCATCGACTACGAGACCTCGTACCCCAACAGGCCATCATCCAGAGCTCCGTAAGAGCAGATTACAGAAAGCCCAGGAGGCAAAACAGCGATTAACAGCGGCAGCAAAGTCAGGGTTTTCCTCCAATATATCACAGCCTGCCCATCGCGCTACTCTATCCCAACTTGTTAAAACAATGTTTTCTTCTTCTTCTTCTTCTTCCAATGATTCCACCGTCATCTCACAATAAGAATCCTAACAACTTACGTTTTCTACATAAGATAAAGCCCCTCTTTTGAGGGGTTCTTTTTTTGCTGTATATCTTACATGATTAGATTATGAATTTTGTGAAAAGTTGATGAGGTAGAATTTAAGCCGATATAAATCTGCTAAAGCTTCACTCTCTTCGATGTTGTTTCGAAACCAACTGGGGCCTCTCTCTATAGATCAAAGGGTTCACTTTTTTAAGTCACTATTTCTAAAGGTTTCCTTGTAATTTTAAGAAAAGATTTTTTTAAACAATGGAACTTTTCTAATGAAATGCGCAAGAATAAAGGAGGCTGGAAGAACTATAGGAACCACGACTGCAAATTTTAGGATTGGAAGCCAGTGGATATTCTTAAATAAAAGCGATACTATAATTACCACCGGGGGATGGAAGACGTAAACTCCAAATGAATTGGCAGATAAAAACTTTTGCAAAGAATTTTGTGTATTAAAACGCTCTTTAAAAATTCCAAGCAGCCCTAGAGTAATAGCAACACAGACAAAGCTCTCCCAAAGAGCAAAATCA
>Ga0351911_1041_pt1 | contig 54555 bp, 44 predicted proteins | sample TotcelHT113001L6_FD_206871 | JGI IMG/M metagenome (GOLD analysis project Ga0351911, IMG submission 206871) | Enriched cells from coal bed in the Powder River Basin, Montana, United States - Total cells T11 rep1 HSBNCT.T11.300.1.L6 ... | reverse complement strand
ATCGCTTTCAATATCGCGAGGACCTATTTCAACCCTTAAAGGTATTCCTTTTTTAATCCATTCCCATTTTTTATCCCCGCCGCGTATATCCCTGGAATCTAAAATTACTTTTAAAGGTTTCCCTAAGTAGTAAATAGCTTCCAGCTCTTTTTTCAGCTTTTCACAATATTCCAGTACTTTCCCCTTAAGCTCTTCATTATGAATTACAGGTATTATCACAATTTGAGAGGGTGCAATACGGGGCGGCATTATAATGCCATCATCGTCGCCGTGGGTCATGACAAGTCCGCCTATCAGCCTTGTGGTCACTCCCCAGGATGTTGTCCAGGCATGAGAGACTCCTCCCTCCTGGTTTGTAAACTTGATATCGGAGGCTTTTGCAAAATTCTGACCTAAAAAGTGAGAAGTTCCGGCCTGAAGCGACTTTCTGTCCTGCATCATTGTCTCAATACAGTAAGTGTTAACAGCTCCGGGGAATCTTTCGGCCTCGCTCTTTTCTCCTTTTATCACAGGCATAGCTAAATAACGGTGGGCAAAATCAGTATAGACATCGAGCATTTTCAAAGTCTCTTCCACAGCTTCGTTTTTAGTGCTATGGGCAGTGTGGCCTTCCTGCCATAAAAATTCTGTTGTTCTTAAAAAAAGACGCGTCCTCATTTCCCAGCGTACTATATTGGCCCACTGGTTGATCAAAAGAGGTAAATCCCGATAAGACTCGACCCATTTAGAAAAAGCCTCTCCAATAATCATTTCAGATGTAGGTCTGACTATCAAAGGTTCTTCCAGTTCGCCATCGGGTACCAGCTTGCCATTTTTACTTGTTAATCTGTGATGGGTAACTACGGCGCATTCTTTTGCAAATCCCTCAACGTGCTTTGCTTCTTTTTCAAAGAAGCTTAAAGGAATAAAAAGGGGAAAATAAGCGTTAAGATGTCCTGTTGCCTTGATCATAGAGTCTAAAACAGATTGAATATTTTCCCAAATGCCATAGCCCCAGGGTTTAATTATCATGCAGCCCCGTACTACAGCATGCTCGGCAAGATCGGCTGCCTTGACAACCTGCTGATACCATTCAGAATAATCTTCTTCTCTTCTTGGAGAGATGGCGTTTTTCAATTTTTTATTCATAAAAAAATCCTTTTTCTCCAATGATACACAAGAAGAGCTCTTTAACAAAGTGTTTTTTGAAAATTTTTTATTAAAACATCCTGCAGCTTTTTTTCCACTCGGCCTGCATTTTCATTTGCCTCGATAAGAGGAAAAGAAGAAGAAGAGATAATTTCCGAAACATCCTTTAAAAGAATTTCTTTTAATAGTTTCAAATCAGGCATGGAAAGAGAAATCGTTCCTTGATGAAGATAACCATTTTTTTTTCTTCTCTGTGCAGCGCCGACTACTTTTTTATTATTGATCAAAACATCGTATTTTGTTGGATGGCCCATGCAAAATTTTTCAGCAGCATTGTCTTTATTCGCCTCTTTTTCCATTAAAGACACCGCTTCATCTTCCTCTTTTAAAAAATCAAGTATTGATTTGAAGACAATTCCGTTTACAAATTGATAGTTCTCCAGCGGATTTAAAAAAAAGTTTATATTATTAGAGGGCATTAGGAAGGAAAAAGCCATGTCCCACATATGAAACACCATTCCGCCGCCGGTCGGTCTTTTGCCGATGTCTATATTAAATTTTTTAATCTTCTCTAAGTCTATTAAAGTATGCGGTTTAATGAAATATCCATAGGTTATCGAAGGTCTCTGCCACTTGTAAAAGTGCAGCATAGGCGAACTTTTGTCTGTAAGCCCCTCTAAAAGCTCGCTATCCTGGTCCATATTTTCTTGGGCGCCTTTAGGATTCCCGTCTATGATTTTCAACATCTTATATACTTTGATTTTAATTTTAAAAAAAACTTTTTTAATAATATTTTATTATATCCTTGGATTCATTTACAAAAAAATATAATAAAGGTAAAATATACCATAGAGGGTAAAAAGGATTAAACTTTTACATTACAGGATACTATGTTTGATAAGTTTACAAATAGAGCAAAGCAAGTTATTAAATTAGCTAAAAAAGAAGCTCAAAAAATGAACCATAACTATCTTGGCACTGAGCATATTCTTTTGGGCCTGTTAAAATTAGGCCAGGGCATAGCTGTGAATGTCCTTAGAAATTTCGATGTTACCTATGAAACCGTAAGAGGAGAAATCGAAAAAATCGTAGGATTTGGCCCGGAAATGCAAGTGTACGGAGATCCCGCTCTTACCGGAAAAGTAAAGAAAGTTTTTGAATATGCCAATGAAGAGGCGACCAATTTAAATCACAACTATGTGGGCACTGAACATCTTTTATTAGCTCTTTTACGCCAAACAGATGGAGTTGCAGCTCAATCACTTGAAGGATTAAACGTAGACCTTAAAGAAATCAGAAAAGAAATTTTAAAAGAACTAGAAACCTTTAATCTCCAACTTCCTATAAGCGGAACCGGAAATCCTGCCGGAGCTTCTAAACCTCAGGATAAAACATCCTCATCATATGATAAAATGCCGGCTTTAAAAGCTTACGGCCATGATCTTACACAAATGTGCAGAGATGGCAAAATGGATCCTGTAATAGGCAGAAAATCCGAAGTAGAGAGACTTATTTTAATATTGTGCAGAAGAAGGAAAAATAACCCCGTTCTTATCGGAGAGGCCGGAGTTGGTAAGACAGCTATTGTGGAGGGCCTTGCCCAAGCAATTGTCAAAGGCGATGTTCCCGATAACTTACGCAATAAAAAACTTATTTCATTAGATCTTACATTAATGATAGCCGGAACCAAATACCGAGGCCAATTTGAAGAACGTATTAAAGCTGTCATGGATGAAATCAAAAAAAATGGAAATATCCTTTTGTTTATAGATGAGCTTCATACAATAGTGGGAGCCGGTGCGGCGGAAGGCGCGATCGATGCTTCGAATATTTTAAAACCAGCCTTATCGCGCGGAGATATCCAATGTATCGGAGCCACAACTTTAGATGAATACCGCAAACATATAGAAAAAGATGCTGCTCTGGAAAGACGCTTTCAAAAAATATTAGTTGCTCCTCCTACTTTGCAGGAAAGTGAAATTATTCTATATGGATTAAAGCCCAAATACGAAGAGCATCATAAATGTATTTATACCGATGATGCCATCAAAGGCGCTGTTTATCTATCGGACCGCTATGTTTCCGGACGCTTTTTGCCGGACAAAGCCATAGATTTGATTGACGAAGCAGGCGCCAAATCAAGAATTCACATGCTGCATCAGCCAGACGAGATCACAGATTATGAAAAAAACATCGAAAAATTAAAAAATGAAAAAGAAGACGCTATAGGCCACCAAGATTATGAAAAAGCTGCACGTCTTCGCGATTCAGAAAAAAATCTACGTGCAAAACTTCAAACAATGATAGAAGAGTGGGAACACTCTAAAGAAGAAAATAAATCTATTGTTGATGAAGAAGACATTGCTAAAATAGTTGCAAAGCAAACCGGCATTCCGATTGCAAGGTTAACTGAAGGCGAAAGAGAAAAAGTCCTTAATATGGAAAAAGAGCTTGCCTCTCAGTTAATTGGTCAAAATGAAGCTTTAGCCTCCGTCTGCAAAGCTATTAGACGCAGCCGAGCTGACATTAAAGATCCAAATAGACCGATAGGATCTTTTTTGTTCTTAGGACCGACCGGGGTTGGAAAAACTCATTTAGCCAAGCTTTTAGCTCAGCACATGTTCGGCGGAACTGACGCCCTTATTCAGGTCGACATGTCAGAATACATGGAAAAATTTGCAGCCAGCCGCATGACTGGTTCTCCTCCAGGATATGTTGGACATGAAGAAGGCGGACAGCTTACCGAACAGGTAAGACAAAGACCATACTGCGTCATACTTTTTGATGAAGTGGAAAAAGCCCATCCTGATGTAATGAACCTTTTATTACAGATTCTCGAAGAGGGTAAATTAACCGACTCTCTGGGCAGAAAAGTGGATTTTAAAAATACCATTATAATCATGACCTCAAATCTAGGCGCCGACCTGATCCGAAAATCTTCCGAAGTTGGCTTTGGCGCAACTGAAGGGATTCCTGATTATAAAGCCATGCAGGAAAAAATAGACGGCGCGGTAAAAAAACACTTTAAACCGGAATTTATCAACCGCTTGGATGAATGTGTAATATTCAAAGCTCTCGATAAAGTATCGTTAAGAAAAATTGTAGACCTAGAAATTACAGATCTACAAAAACGCTGTGAAAAACAGAAAATAGAGATTTCTCTAGACGATACTGCAAAAGATTTCTTAGTTGCAAAAGGCTATCAGCCTGAAATGGGCGCAAGACCTTTAAAAAGAGCTATTGTTCAGTATATCGAAGATGCACTGGCTGAAAAAATGTTATTAAATCCTCAGGGCAAGAAGAAATACATGATTTCTTCAAAAGAGGATAAGATAGATTTTGTTGAAGAAGCGATTAAAGAAAACGAGCTTGCCGCAACTCAAAAATAGATAAATTTTAAAATTTTAAAAATATAAAAGATCCTAAAATTTTAGGATCTTTTTTTTACATTTATTTAAAAAAAATCAAGACCTTTACTGCAACTTATCTGGAATGAAATCACTAAATTTTGATTATTTTCTTATAGTCTCTATAGGCTATCCCCAAATACAGCTCCAGGTTTTTTGAAAGCAGCCCCCAATAGCACTAAAACAGCTTTTAACGCATTCACTGGAAGAAATTTTTTCTGCCAGAGAATAACATAAATATCCTAAACCCACCCCTGCTGTAAGCGATGCTGTAGCAACACCGGAGGCGATAGCTGCCGTAGTGATCATTTCTACAACAGAACCTCCAATAGAAGTGCCGGAAAACGTCCCGCCTATCATGCCGCATAGAGAACTTAGTGATACACAAGCTAACATAGGATATTTTAGTCCAGAAAAGTCGAAGTTTTTTTCTTCTTTTCCTGTAAAGCCTATGTTACTTGCACCCAAAATAGATATACAGAAAGCGGCATCGACGAGTTTTCTTTCCTTAGTTAATCCTCCGATTAAAGCAACAGCGGTAGATCCTAAGATTTCCACGCAGCCAGTACCCAAGTATACACAGGGCTCTTCTTTACAAGCCTCTTTTGTAATTATATTAATTAAAGGAACTATAGGAAGGGCAAGAAATCCCACTTTATAATAAGCAAGGGCCGCAAGTGCAGTTGTGCAAAGGCCAACAGGCGCCCAGGAAAGATATTTACAAAGCCTTCCTTCAGAGTGACTGTAGCTGCCGCCAAGCCCAATATAAGCTACAAGACTACAAATAGTTGCTTGAGTAAATCCGCTAACTGCAAAAGGAAGGGTGTTACTATCTTTTATCGCCCCTACCGCTAAATCTGCTGCAATGCTGGTAGCGGTTGTTAAGCCTACTAACATTCCATTTTTCAAAGCTAATGCTGATATGCTCTCTGAAGAAATAAACTCACCTTAAGTATAATTAATTTTTTATTGTTACTTGCTTTTAAGTTATTTAATAAATCTCTAAAAAGTTTACAAATTATATGAAAAAATGCAAAGAAAAAAAGCTCTAAAAAATGATTTAAAAAAATTTTATTAGAAAAATAAAACAATCGTTAATAAAAAGAAAATAGTTTCAAAAATAAATTATTTAGATTAATAAAAGCAAAATAGATGAAATACTTTTTGCAAAAAAATAATTAGAAAAAATACGACAAAGAATTTTTAAACTATTTCTTCAGCAGGGGCCCTTACTTTAACTTCCCATTCCTTGATATAGGCCAAAAGCTCCGCTTTATTGGGTTTATCGCTTAAAAATTTCAAAGCTTCTTCCAGACGGGTAAGATGGGCAAGTTTTGCAAGCAAATGGAGATGCCTTTTGTCATCGCAGGCAAATAAAAAGAAAAGGGTGTGCACTTTTTTACCGTCCAAAGCACCATACTCGATAGGATTTTTCGGATAGACAACTGTCACAACATCGAATGATTTTTGCAAAAGAAAATCTCTCGTATGGGGAACTGCAATTCCATGGTTTAATGTAGTCGGCATCAACCTCTCTCTGTCCATAAGCATTTCTGTTAAAATGTCCGCGTCAAGGCTCAGATTTTGAGCAATAATTTTAACCGACTCTTCAATTACCTCTTTTTTTGTGGTCCCTTCTACATTATGGATTACGCCGCCTTTGTAAAGAGCTCTAAATAAGCTGAAGGCCTGAAAGCCGATTTGATTACCGATAATTCTCTTGGTCTCATTATCTGATAAATTAAGATACTTTTTTTTATCAGGGGCAGAAGGAGTCTTTTCATTTTCTTTGTTCATTTTCTGGGCAATCACCCAGTTTTCAATTTCAATTCTGCTGAATCTGTACTGGCCGTTTAATTTGTAGGCGGGAATTTTCCCGTCAAGAAGCCAGCGCCGAATAGTTGTTTCTGAAACATTTAACAGCTCAGCTACGTCTTTAATTTTCAAATCCATATATCCTCCTTGCAGATTAAAAAACTTGCAAAGAACCAAATTAGACTAAATCTAAAAAAAGAAAAACAAATTTTTTTAAAATTGATCAATTTTAGTATTATATGTACAAAGATGGTCAATTTAAAAAGGAGAAAGCAGCTTAATTACTTCTTCGGCTTTTTCAGCATTGATGAGCTTTTTTCTAAGTGTTTCATCTTTCACAATTACTGTAAGATGAGACAGTATTTGGAGATATTCATTCTGTTTTTCTTCAGGGCCTCCAATCATAAAGATAAGCCTGACAGGAGCTTTATCTATAGCATCCCAGTCAATTCCTTTATCTTTTTGAATGCCCATTGCAATAAAAAAGTTTTTGAAAGAAGGAAGTTTTGCATGAGGTATGGCCACTCCCATGCCAATTCCGGTGGAAACAATCTTTTCTCTTTCCAAGATAGCTTTATGAAAACGATCTTTTTCAGTTAATCTGCCAGTTTTTTCCAAATTATTCACAAGTATATCGATCGCCTCGTCCCTACTGCTGGTTTTAAAAAAGCAGATCTCTTTTTCTAGATAATTAGAAATTTTGATCTCTTTTTTTTTCTTCAACCAGGGGAAAAAGTTCTTTTTATCTTTGCTAATTTGTTCCTGTATGGCCAAAACCACCGCTCCCTCGCTCGCTAGCGACTAAATTTTGTACTTGTACAAACTCAATTTGATAGACCGGGGTTAAAACCAACTGGGCAATTCTCATTTTTGGATTTACAGTGAAAGCATTTTTCCCATGGTTTATTAAAATTACGCAAATCTCTCCCGTATAATCGGCATCTATGGTCCCCGGCGTGTTCAAGACTGTAATTTGAGATTTTAAGGCAAGGCCGCTTCTAGGCCTCACCTGAGCTTCAAATCCATCGGGTATCTCTAAAAATACGCCTGTAGGAATAAGCTTTGATTCGCCTGGAAGAATTACCATGTCTTCTTTTATATCGGCCCTTAAATCCGCTCCGGAAGCTTTAAGGGTTGAATATACAGGAATCAATTCGCTGCTTTTTAAATTAACTTTTACTTTTATTTTCATCCAACTGCCTTGAAAATTTTAAAAAATCTTTTAATTTTGAAACTTTTTCTTCACTTTTCTTTTCGTTATTCGTCAAAAAATCAATAAAAAAAGAAATCTTTTTCTTCAGTTCCGATCTTTTAACGATACAATCAAGCATTCCCCTGTCTAACAAGAACTCCGATTTTTGAGCGCCTTCGGGTAATTTCTCTCCGATTGTCTGCTCTACTACCCGAGGTCCCGCGAAAGCAATTAATGCAGCGGGCTCAGCAATAATAATATCGCCTAAAGAAGCAAAAGATGCTATGACGCCGCCAGTTGTGGGATTGGTTAGAACAGAGATATAGGGTAATTTTTTCTCGTGAAGTTTTGTCAAAGCAGCAGACGTTTTAGCCATTTGCATCAATGAAAGCACCGACTCCTGCATCCTAGCTCCGCCGGAAGCCGCTACCAAAACAAGAGGCAAGTTGTTTTCAATCGCATGTTCAATCAGCAATACAAGCTGCTCTCCCACTACCGATCCCATTGAGCCTCCCATGAAACTAAAATCCAAAATTCCAAGTGCGGCCGGATTACCGTCTATTTCGCAAGTGCCCACTATTGTAGCTTCAGTCCTGCCGGTTTTCTCTTTTGCTTTTAAAAGCCTTTCACTATAACTTTCCGTATCAACAAAATTCAAAACATCTTTAGGCGCTAAATTATTAAACTTTTCTTCAAAAGTATTGGCATCTGCAAGCAGATCTACTCTTTTTTGCGCGCTAAGACGATAATGATAGTTACATTTTGGACAGCAGTTCAAATTTTGCTGCAGTTCTTTAGCATGTATCATCTCAAAACAGCCGGAACACTGGATCCAACCGCTAAAACCATCTTTTTTTGTAGTTTCAACTTTGATTTTTGGTTTACTGCGCGAAGAAAATAACCCCATAGCAATTCCTTTAAAAATTATTAAATATTCTAATATTTTAACTAACCTTACCGATTTAAACAAGAAGGATAATTAAATTATAATTAAAATATTTACAATATCCAAAACATTAAAGTTTTATTAAAAAATTTCACGTATATTAAAAAATATAATATAACACTTTAAACTATAGCTTTGTGAAATCTTTTTTCTACTTCTTCAAAATTAATTATTTTCCAAATTTCATTTACAAAACGAGATCTTTCATTTCTATATTGAAGGTAATAAGCATGCTCCCAAACATCCACTATCAAAATCGGTATAAGGCCAAAAGCGCTAATTGTTTTATGTTTAACAGTTGTCACTATTTCCAAAGATTTGTTCATCTTGTTATAACCGATCCATCCCCAGCCCGAACCTTGAATTGCAATGGTTTGTTTATTAAACTCCTCAATTAAATTCTGCATGCTTCCAAAAGAACTTTCAGCCGCTTTTAAAAATTTACCGGACGGCTTGTTTTTATTTTCTTTGATGGGAGCTAAGTTTTCCCAAAAAAGAGTGTGATTTACATGTCCGCCGCCATTGAATTTTATTAGAGATTGAAGCTTAATCATTTTAGCAATGTCATTCTCGCTTTCTGCTTTATGATATTCATTTAAGGCTTCGTTGAGATTTTTAACATAAGCCGCATGATGCTTTGAATAATGAATTTCTAAAGTTTCTTTAGAAATAACAGGCTCAAGGCCTTCAAAAGAATAGTTTAATTTCGGCAATTGATAACTTGATTTGCTTGACTCACTCATTTTTTCCTCTTTGTTAAAAATTTAAATCAGCTTTGAAATAGCCTCATTAACCATATTCACGCCAATTAAATTAATCTTTTGATACAGGCTTTTATTAATATCTTTCAAGTTTTTTTGAGGAACGATGCATTCTTTAAAGCCCATGTTAATAGCTTCCTTGATCCTGGTTTCTATTCTGCTGACGCTTCGCACTTCCCCTCCAAGACCCACCTCTCCTATTATTGCAGTATCGCTGCTCACAATACGGTTTGAAAACGAGGAGGCTAATGCAATAACAATGCCCAGATCAGCCGCCGGTTCCAATATTTTTAAACCCCCAGCCACAGAAACAAAAACATCCGAGCTGTATAATTTATAACCAACCCTTTTTTCTAAAACAGCAAGTAAAAGAGCAAGTCTATTCTGATCAACGCCGGCGCACCTTCGGGAAGGATTGGGGAAAACAGAATTTGTAACTAACGCCTGCACTTCAATCAATATAGCTTTAGCTCCTTCAATAGTCGGCACGATCGTCGATCCGGCAATTTCCTTGACTCGTTGCTGTAAAAAAGCGCTTGATGGATTTTCAATCTGTTCAAGACCGGTTTCTTTCATCTGAAATAAAACTATGTCCTCTGTTGGGCCAAATCTATTTTTAATTGAACGAAGCAGTCTAAAACCCATTTGCCTGTCCCCTTCAAATTCTAAAACAGTATCCACAAGATGCTCTAATACCCTAGGTCCGGCAATCTCCCCATTTTTAGTTACATGGCCAATTAAAAAAACAGTAATGCCCCTTCCCTTTGCCAAATGCATGAATTCCGTAGCAATTTCTCTCACCTGCACTACAGAGCCCGGAGATGATGGAATTTCAGCTTTATATAAAATTTGAACAGAATCGACAATAATCACTTCAGGTTTTAAATTATCGATCTCAATTTTTATCTGTGAAAAAAGGGTTTCATTTAGAAGATATAAATTTTCATTTTGGATTTTAAGTCTCTTGGCTCTTAATGAAGTTTGTTCTAAAGATTCTTCTCCGCAAATATATAAAACCTTAAGCGTTTTTGCAAGCCCGTTTGATAACTGTAAAAGAAGTGTAGATTTTCCAATTCCAGGCTCGCCGGCAATAAGATTCAAAGAACCTGCAACGAGGCCTCCTCCCAGCAAGACGTCCAATTCAGAGATGCCTGTTTTTAATCTGTGGTTTTCCGATACATCTATTTCTGAAATTTTCTTCGGTTTTATAAAAGTATTGTCTTTTGCTTCAAATCTTTGATTTTTTTCCTGAAAAACAAGCTGCTCCACAAAAGAGTTCCAGCTATTGCACATGTTGCAGCTTCCGCTCCACCTCGGCTGAACGTGGCCGCAGGAAGTACATTCCCAATTTGTTTTTTGTTTCATAAATTTTTCAGCGCCTTTTCAGCAGCTGCCTGTTCTGCTTCTTTTTTTGAAGGTCCCATACCGATTCCAAGTACAGTGTCATCGATATACACGCCTACTTCAAATACCTTTGAATGATCAGGCCCTGATTCTTTTATAATTTTATAATTCGGCAATTTTAAATATTTTTTCTGGCAAAAATTTTGAAATTCCGCTTTAAAATTGCGAGTGGGTTTTTCTAAAAATATTTGAAAATCATCTTCAAAATTATTCAAAATGAAATCTTTTGCTTTAAAAAAGCCTCCGTCTAGAAAAACAGCTCCAATAACCGCTTCGAAAAGATCCGCTAAAATGGAGTCCCGTCCCCTATCTTCCGTCTGTTTTTCCCCTTTACCTAAAAGAACGTAAGATTCCAGGTTTAATTTTCTCAAATAACCCATGCAAGAGTTGCTATCGACAATCTGGGATCTTAAAAAAGAAAGCTCTCCTTCAGTAGCTTTGGGAAATTTTTTAAAAAGATATTCCGAAACTACCAAATTTAAAATGGCATCTCCCAAAAATTCCAATCTTTCGTTATGAATCTCTATTATTTTTTTGTTCTCATTAACAAAAGATCTATGTACAAATGAGAGCAAAAGCAGTTCCTTATCTTCAAAGACGTATTTAATTTTTTGCTCAATCTCAGAAATCTTTTCTTTTAAGCTGTCGTATTCATTCATTATGGCCCTAAAATTTCCTTATCTTGAAAGTTATATTTTTTAGCTAAAAGTCCATTTTTCAAAAAAATCTAAATTAGACTACTTGTTGTTTTATTAAACTTGGGATATTTTAAACAATAAAAAAGGTAAGAATAGTGGTAAAAATAAATCCTCACTTATTAAAGCTTAACTCCAACTACCTCTTTCAGGAGATCGAAAAACGCCATAAAAAAATGCAAAAACATTTTGACATTGCCTTTATTAATCTCGGAATGGGAGATGCTACGCTGCCTATTCCTTCAGTAGTCACAGATGCAATTTCTTCTGCTGTTTTAGAGCTCAAAAGCGAAAAAACTTTTCGAGGATACGGCCCTTCTCATGGAGAGCTTTTTCTGAAAAAAGCCATTAAGGAAAATGAATATTCGAATTTTTCCTTCACTGAAGATGAGATTTTCATTTCAAACGGCACAAAAACTGACATATCCGCCATTCAAGAACTTTTTGCTGAGGACTCCATTATTGCCATTTCCGATCCGGCATATCCTGTCTATGTTGATTCTAACGTTTTAGCCGGAAGGACCAAAGCTTTCAGCCAAGGAACCTATGAAGGACTTGTCTATCTTCCATGTTTGGAAGAAAACAATTTCCTGCCCGTGCCTCCAAATTTTTCATGCGATGTCATTTATCTCTGCTCTCCGCATAATCCCACCGGCTCTGCTTTTAAAAAGCATGAGCTTCAAAGATGGGTAGACTATGCAAAAAAGCAGCAAGCGATAATTCTTTATGACGGAGCTTATGAATCTTTTATCTCTTCTTCCGACACTCCCCGCTCCATTTATGAAATAAAAGGAGCTGAAGATGTAGCTATCGAATTTAGAAGTTTTTCTAAATCTGCGGGATTTACCTCGCTTCGCCTTTCATACTACGTTATTCCAAAAACTTTATCGTCTAACGTTTTTTCCCTTCACGATCTTTGGAAAAGAAGAACTGATTCAAGATATGGCGGAACACCATATCCGATACAAAGAGGCGGAGAGGCATCTTTTTCAAAAGAAGGGAAAAAAGCCCTAAAAGAAATAATTTTTAAATATAAACAAAATGCTCTTTTTTTAAGAGAGGGGCTTTCTTCTTTAGGCTTTACAGTTTTTGGCGGGATAGACTCTCCTTTTATTTGGTGCAAAACTTTAAATAATTTATCCTCATGGGATTTTTTTGATTATCTTTTAGAAAAAGCCCAGATTATCACGGCGCCAGGCGTCGGCTTTGGCCTTTCAGGAGAAGGGTTTGTCAGATTTTCTTCTTTCCCCAAAAAAGAATTTTTAGAAGAAGGGTTAAAAAGATTAAAAAAAATCGTATAAACTTTGGTTTTTTAATTTTTTTTCTTAAAAACTTTTTTTTTAAATTGAAGTATATCATTTTAAAGCTCTGCTCTAAAAAAATAATTGTAAAATTTTTCATATTCCTTGCTCTTTTTTGCTTTTTTTATTTAGATGCTTTTATTTAAAAAAAGCATTAAAATAGCTTATAAAAAAATGAGTCAAAACTTATGTCGAATATATCCATCGCATCTTCAGTGAGCTCTACTTCCTACATTCAAAAGACAATAAATTTTTGCTCTGATTTTTTTGCAAAAATTATTGAAGTCATCTGCAGAATAGCAAATGGAATTTTTAGCTTATTTTCATCTTCCTCCTACTCTTCTAGAAATACTTCTCAAGCTGTTTTATCATCAAATCAAGCCGCTACTGCTTTAATAAGCCCAAAACTGCAAAATCTGATCAATGCCCATCAAAATGGTGATAGCTCGGGAGTAGGCCTTTCTAAGCTCAAAGAATTTGAAAAAAATGGAAATTTTAATAGCATTCGAAGCTCTCACTATGATTGGTGGCTTTTTCCAATAGACAGAGACAGCAGCAGCAAAGGCAATACTTACACTCTTGCAAAAGCAGATTTTGAGCTCTTATCAAAAAATTCTATCTTTATGGCCAACTACTGTGAAGGAATCAAAATCGTTCTGTCTGCCTGGGGATGGGATGCAGACAAATGTAAAGATATCAGCGGAAGCGGAAAAGTCTGGGACGGGTATGGAATTAGGCTTGCTAAAATGGCAAATTCAATAATGTTATTTCGGGACAACTGCAGCGATGATCAAAAAAAAGCTGAGCTTTCTAAGATTTTTAAAAGCGTACAGATGTTTTATAAAAGCGTTGTGCTTCCAGATAATAATGCCAAAAATAACTGCCAAGATTTTAATTTAGTAAAGAACTATCTCGATTCCTGAACGAAAACAATGTTTTAATAAGCATTGAGATCTTGATCTATTTACAGTTTTTAAGAATTTACGATATTTATTTCTTTTTAGATGGAAGCTTTATCACATCTCCATCAAGCACAAAAACGCCTTTGCCGCAATGATGGATCATGCGGGGTCTCTTCTCAGCAGGCCTGATCCACGCTTTTATGACTTCCAGGATAAATATGTTATATTTAGCCGACATTTTCATATCGATTACCCTGCATTCAAGATTGGCATAGCAATCGGAAAGAAGAGGCGCTTTGACTTTTAAGGCAGGTTCCTGCGAAAGATGAAATTTCTCAAACTTATCAACGCTTCGCCCGGAAGTATTTCCTACTTTTACAACTTTAGCGGCCAATTCTCGTGTCGGAATATTAATCACGCATTCTTTGGTTTTCTTTAGGATATTAAAAGTAAAGTTTCGGTTGCTGACAACACATCCCAAGATAGGAGGTTCAAAATCGATCATCATATGCCATGACATGGTCATTACATTGGGCTTGTTTTTAAGAGAGGTCGTTACCATTACAACGGGCCCCGGCTCAAGAAGTCGATAAACTTGAGATAAAGAAATTGATTTTTTTGTCATGTTTCTAAAAATACTTATATTTGGCTTATATTTATCCTATAAATCAGCCGCAATGTATAAGTAAATCTAAATAATTCTATCCACTATATTTTCTACTGTAAAGCCAAATTCCTGCGCCAGATCAGACATTGGAGCTGACAGGCCAAAAGTATTCATACAGATCGCAATTCCCTCTCTTCCAATGTATTTATGCCAGCCAAAATCAGAAAGAGCTTCAATGCTGACTCTTTTTCCAAGATCTCCGCCAAGAACAGACTCTTTGTACTCTTCCGTCTGCTCTTCAAAGCTTTGCCAGCATGGCATGGAGACAATTCTCACATCTTTTCCAAGTTTTTCCAATTTTTCTGCGACTCCAAATGCAAGTTGAAGCTCTGAGCCTGTGGCAAAAAGAGTAAAATCCGGTTTTCTTTTTTCAGTTTTAACAATATAGGCTCCTTTGCCTACTCCCTCGCTGTAAGGAACACGGGTCTGCGAAATATCCGGAAGGGCCTGCCTTGATAATACTAAAGCAGTCGGGCCTTCATAATTTAGAGCTGCGATCCAGGCCATTTTTACCTCATAGCTATCAGCAGGACGTATGACATGAAGATTTGGTATGGAGCGAAGAGAAGCCAGATGCTCGATAGGCTGATGAGTCGGGCCGTCTTCTCCTAAAAAAATGGAATCGTGGGTAAATTGATAGATTACTTTAAAATGAGAAAGAGATGCCAGGCGGATGGTGCTTTTCATGTAATCGGAAAAAACTAAAAATGTTCCGGCAAATGGAATGATCATACCGGATAGAAAAAGACCATTCGAGATCGCTCCCATGGCAAATTCCCTGACTCCATATTTTATATTTCTTCCCTTGTAGCTTTTTGAAGAGATTACATCATATTTTTTCATCATTGTCATATCGGAGCTGGATAAATCTGCAGAGCCGCCGTAAAGATAAGGAAGCAGATCGGCTAAAAAATTTATGACACTCTGAGAAGCGCTTCTTCCTGCAATTGGGGCTTTGATTTCCAAATTTTTCAATCTCTCTTCAAGATCATAAGGAATAGACTGATTTTTCATGATTTCAAATTCTTTGAAAAGATGAGGGCTTGCTTTGCTCCAATTTTTAAAAAGCTCGTTCCATTTTTTTTCAGATTCACTTTGTTTTAATATTCTTTTTTGAAAATATTTTTTTACATCTAGGGGTATGAAAAAATCTTCTTCCGGAAGGTTCAAAGCCTTTTTAGTAGCTTTTACATCGTCTACTCCCAAAGGCGCGCCGTGAACTTTGTGAGTGCCCGCTTTAGGAGATCCTTTTCCGATAACTGTTCTAGCAATGATCAAAGCCGGCTTCTCTTGGTGTTTTTTAAGAGATGAAATAACGCTGTCGATGTCATTAAAATCATGCCCGTTTATCTCAAAGATATCAAATCCGTACGACCGGTATCTCTCTTTTGTGTTTTCACTGAAAGATTCTGAAACCGGCCCATCTAGGCAAATCTCGTTGGAATCATAAATGATAATTAAATTATTTAATTTAAAATGTCCGGCTAATGAGGAAGCTTCGGAAGACGACCCTTCCATCATGCAGCCATCGCTTGCCAGGCAGTAAATTTTATTGTCAAAAAGCGTATATTCTGGAGTGTTGAATTTTTCAGCCAGGATTTTATACGCAAGTGCAAGGCCGACTGAATTGCCTATGCCCTGGCCGAGCGGCCCTGTTGTGGTCTCAATGCCGAAAAGAGGCTCGTATTCGATGTGTCCGGGAGTTTTTGAATTAAGCTGTCTAAAATTTTTTATATCATCTAAAGAAATATCAAATCCTGCAAGATGAAGGCAAGAGTACAGGAGCATCGATCCGTGTCCTGCAGACAAGATAAATCTGTCCCTGTTTATCCAGGTGGGATTTTTAGGATCATGGTTCAGGGCAAATCCGAAAAGATAGGCTCCGATTTCAGCGCAGCCCAAAGGGAGCCCGGGATGTCCGGAGTTAGCTTTTTGAATTGCTTCAATTGATAACTGACGAATAGTATCTGCAATATTATGCAATACTTTTTTAAGTTCCCCGTCCATCGAAATACTCCTAGATTCTAAAAAAAATTTATAAGCCTTAAGTTTTATCTTCCTTCTATTAAACTATCAAGAAAAATAAGTATTTTACTTTTGGAGTAAAATAGGATAAATTATCTACTCAAGATTTATCTTAAATTAAGAAAACTAAATTGCGCAATAAACTTGTGAGATTAAAAAAATAGGTAAAATTATGTTATCCCAAGAAATACGTCGCCAATTTTTAAAATATTTTAAAAGTCAAGGCCATACCATAGTTCCATCTTCTTCTGTTGTTCCACACGATGATCCAACACTTCTCTTTTCGAACGCGGGTATGAACCAGTTTAAAGATGTTTTCTTAGGAAAATCAAAAAGAGATTATACAAGAGCCTGCAGCTCTCAAAAATGCGTGAGGGTAATTGACCTTGACAATGTCGGCCACACTTCGCGCCATCTAACTTTTTTTGAGATGCTCGGTAATTTTTCTTTCGGCGACTATTTTAAAAAAGAAGCTATTGGTTTTGCTTGGGATGTAACAACCCATGTATTTGATTTCGATCCTAAAAAAGTATGGGTTTCTGTTTACAAAGATGACGATGAGGCTTTTAGTTTATGGGAAAAGCACATCCCTGCATCTCGCATAGTAAGATTTGGAGAAAAAGAAAACTTTTGGAGCATGGGCGAAATCGGCCCTTGCGGACCTTGCTCTGAACTCTTATATGATCGGGGAGAAAAATACTCTGATGCAAGATCCCCTATAGAAGACTTATCAGGCGAGCGCTACCTGGAATTCTGGAACAACGTTTTCATGCAGTTCAATAAAGAAAAAGGAGGAGCCCTTTCTCCTCTTCCGAAAAAATCTATCGACACCGGAGCGGGGCTTGAAAGAGTTGTAAGCTTAAAATTGGGCGTCGACTCGGTTTTTTTAACAGATATTTTAAGAGGCATCATTGCTAAGTTAGAAAATTTATCCGGCATCAAATACGATGAGGAAAATAAAGAACTGGCTCCGGCTTTCAACGTCATTTCAGACCACCTGCGAACTTTAGTCTTTGCAATGGCTGACGGCGTTGTTCCTAGCAATGCAGACAGAGGCTATGTGCTTAGAAAATTACTCAGACGCGCCACTAGATATGGAAGAAAATTAGGCTTTAAAGATCCATTTTTAGCAAAACTGATTCCTACATTAATTTCTTCCATGGGAGATGATTATCCGGAAATTACTTTGGCAAAATCCAGATGCGAAGAGATAATCACTCTCGAAGAGGAGAGCTTTATCAGAACCCTTCATAGGGGCGGAAACCTGATTAATGAAGTAATCGAAAACTCCAGGGGAAGGATTTCAGCATCGGATGCTTTCAAGCTAAAAGATACCTACGGCTTTCCGATTGAAGAGATTTTGCTGATTGCAAAAGATTCTCTTTTAGATGTAGATTTAGCCGGCTTTAATAAGCTTGAAGAAGAAGCTAAAAACCGCTCAAGAAAAGCTACTAAAATTCAGTGCGAGACTTTCGACGAGAACATTTTTGCCGATTTCACTAAAACTCATCATCCATCAGAATTTTTCTACGACAAATCAAAATTGGATGCTAAAATAATTGCGCTGCTTACCGACTGTAAATTCACCGACAGCCTTGAAGAAGGACAGAAAGGAACCCTCATTTTAGACAAAACTCCTTTTTATGCCGAAAAAGGCGGACAGGTCGGCGACAGAGGCATGATTTTTATGGGAGACAATATTTTTGAAGTGAATGAAACTAAAGTCCCGTATCCCGGCGTCATAGCCCACAGCGGCCTTATGAAAAAAGGCAAGCTTTCAAAGAATGAAAAGGTGCATGCAGAAATAGATAGTTCAAGAAGGCAGAATATTTGCAATAACCACTCTGCGACCCACCTGCTTCACTGGGGCCTTTCCGAAGTGCTTGGAAGCCATATAAAACAGGCCGGCTCTTTAGTCGACGACAAAAGGATAAGATTTGATTTCAACCATCATAAGCCTCTTTCTTCTGAAGAAATTAGAAAGGTAGAGGAAAAAGTCAATGATGCTATCCGTAAAAACATTAAAGTTCAATCTTATGAAAAACCTTATGTAGAAGTGCAGAAAGACAGCGCTATAAAACAGTTTTTCGGTGATAAATATGCCGAAACTGTCAGGATAATTGATATGGAGTTTAGTAAAGAGCTCTGCGGAGGCTGCCATACTTCTTTCCTTGGCAATATCGGTTTTTTCAAAATTCTAAAAGAAAGCTCTATTGCAGCAGGGGTGAGAAGAATTGAAGCTGTAACTGGAAAAGAGGCCGAAAACTTTGTTTATGAAAAGCAGGATTTTATTAAATACCTAGCGGATCTTTTGCAAAGCAAGGAAACCGAAATCGGCTCTCAAATAGAGGCTGTGATCGAAGAAAATAAGGAAATGGCGCAAAAACTAAAACTTATGCGCAAAGAAGAACTGGCGTTATTAAAAAATTCTCTTATGCAAAAAGTTTCAAAAGTTAAAAGCGTTAATGTAATTGCAGAAGAAGTTTCTCTGACTTCTCAAGAAGTAGTGCCTTTTATCAATGAGTTAATGGGCCTTTTAAAATCCGGCGTAATTGTTCTTGGCATAAAAGTTGATTCACGCTGTCAGTTAGTGATAAAAGTCAGTGAAGATCTATTCGAAAAGAGCATTATGGCTGATCTTTTAATTGAACAGGCAGCTCCTATAATTCAAGGCGGCGGCGGCGGAAAAATGGACTTTGCCCAGGCCGGAGGAAAAGACCCCTCTAAATTAAAGGAAGCTTTTAAAACTATACGTTCTATCGTGGAAAAAAAGTGCTAGAAAATCTGCAAAAAAGTAAGTCTCTAGAGGCTTTGGAAAAAAAAATTTCAAAGCCTTTTTCTCTTCTATTGGAAAATCTCAAAGATGCTCCTAAGGCCCTTTTTGTTTCTTTTTTAAAAGAAAAAATCGATAAAAACATCTTAATTATATCTGGCGGCGCAAGAGAAGATCAATTTTTTGAAAACTTATCTTTTTTTAACAAGGATATTATAGAATTTCCTTCCTGGGAGACCCTGCCGGATGAAAACATTGCTCCAAGCCCGGATATTATCGGCAAACGGTTTAGCGTTTTAGATACAATTTTAAAACAAAAAGAAAAAAAAGTAGTAATAGCTCCTCTTCAAGCGCTTTTGCAAAAGACAGTGAATAAGGATCTTCTTGAAAATCTTCTTTATACTTTTGAGGTCGGCCAAACCGTCTCTTTTGAAGAAGTTCCTAAAATTCTGTTAAATTTAGGATATAAAAAATCATCTGTAGTATCCGATAAGGGAGATTTTGCAATACGCGGCGGCATCGTCGATCTCTATAGCCCGGCGAGCGATACTCCCTACAGAATTGAGTTTCTGAATAATGAAATTGAAAGCATACGGACATTTGATAGCGTTTCTCAAAAAACTGTGGCAAAAATAAAAAAAGCTTTTATTTGCCCTTTAAAAGAATTAGAACTTGTAAAAGATAAAAGCAGCTCCTATCTTTTAGATTATCTCGGCAAAGAAACAATTGTTATCTTAGACGATCTCGTAGCTTTGGAAGATATATATATCACATTAAAAAAATTAAATGTTAACCAGAGCTTATATTTTTCATCTTTTGAATCTTTTTTAAATGAATTGAAAAGCCTCGATCATGTTTTTTTCATTAAAGAATCAATAGAAAAACTTTTCAATGGGCAAATTTTAAAAGACCCTTCGTTAGATAGGTATTTTCAAAAGGTTACTTTTGAAGTTTTTCAAAAGAATATAGTTTCTCAAAGATGGGCCCATCCCTTTTTAGAGATTGAAGATTTTCTATCATTTGAATCTTTTGAAGATCAGGAACTCGATATTTGGAATCAAATACAGCATCTCTCAAAAGAGGCGTCATTAATATTTCTAAATGAAAACCAAAAAGAAGAAGACTTTGTTAAAGAAAATCTAAAGGAAAGAAATATTGCTTTTGATTCTTTTTCTTTCAAAAAGGGCTACCTTTCATCAGCTTTTATAATATCAGATATTCCCATTGCCTTCATACCCTACAGCGAGTTTTCACACAAAAAAAGGATCCGAAGACAAAAGTGGCGCAGCAGCTACCACACTCCACCCGCAGAATACCATCATCTGAGTGTTGGCGATATTGTCGTTCACTTTCATAGCGGAATCGGAAAATACTTAGGGATAGAAAAGCAAAAGAACCATTTAGGCAAAGAAGAAGAATTTTTAATTATCGAATATGCAAAAAATTCAAAACTTTTTGTGCCTCTTTCTCAAGCTTATCTTATTTCCCGCTACATAGGCGCGGGAGAAGAAGCCCCGGACCTTACCGTGCTTGGCGGAAGCAAATGGCAAAAAACAAAAATTTTAGCTCAAAAACAAATTTTGGGTTACGCTTCCGATCTTTTACATCTTTATGCAGAGAGGTCTGAAGAATGCGGCTTTATTTTCCCCGAAGACTCTGAAGAGATGAAACTTTTTGAAGCGGAATTTCCCTATATCGAAACTCCAGACCAGCTAGAAGCTATCAATGCGATAAAAAAAGACATGACGAGCAAAAAGCCGATGGAAAGACTTATCTGCGGAGATGTTGGTTATGGCAAAACTGAAGTTGCCATGCGCGCTGCCTTCAAGGCTGTTTTTGACGGTAAAAAACAGGTTGCGGTCTTAGTCCCAACAACTGTGTTGGCTATGCAGCACTATGATTCTTTTAAAGAACGCATGAAAGACTTTCCAATAGTAATCGAGTTTGTCTCAAGATTCAACACTTCCAAACAAAATCAGGAGATCATCCAAAGGGCAGGCGAGGGAAAAGTTGATATTTTGATTGGGACGCATCGTATCTTATCCAAAGATGTCCTTTTTAAAGACCTCGGCCTTATCATTGTGGACGAAGAACAGCGTTTCGGCGTACGGGCAAAAGAACATTTAAAAAATCTTAAAAAGAACGTAGCCTCTCTTGCAATGTCAGCGACTCCAATTCCCCGCACTCTTTACATGTCATTAATTAATGCAAGAGACATATCCGTCATCAGTACTCCGCCCCAAGACCGTCTTCCTATAAAAACAATTGTTGCTCAAAATGATGACAAGATAATTCAAAATGCAATATTAAGAGAGCTTTCCAGAGAAGGACAAACTTTTTTTATTCATAACCGAGTAGAATCTATCTACGGAAGAGCCGAATATATAAAATCTCTTTTGCCGCAGGCGCGCCTGCAGATCGTGCACGGACAGATGTCGTCCGATGAAATTGATTCGATTTTTCACTCTTTCAAGCAAGGCAACTCCGACATACTAATGACTACAACGATAGTTGAAAACGGCATTGACATTCCCAATGCCAATACAATAATCATTGACAGATCGGACAGTTTTGGCCTCGCCGACCTTTATCAGCTAAGAGGAAGAGTTGGCAGATGGAACCGCACCGCTTATGCTTATCTTTTAACTCCCGTCAATAGCACTATTTCTCCAATTGCTAAAATGAGGCTAAGTGCTCTTTTAGAAACCGGAGGTTATGGAGGAGGCATGAGAATAGCCATGCGGGACCTTGAGATCCGGGGCTCGGGCGATATTTTAGGAGTTAAGCAATCAGGCCAGATTGCAGAAATTGGCTTTCATCTTTACTGCAAACTGTTAAAAAGAGCTTTGGAATCTCTAAAAAATAAAAAAGAAGTTATTTTCACAGAAACCAAAATGGATTTTGCATTCAGCGCGTCAATACCGGAATATTATATTTCCGAAACAAATTTACGCATGGAGATCTATCATAGAATTGGAGATGCCACTTCTTTTAAAAGCATAGATGAGCTTCAGGATGAACTTTTAGACAGATTTGGGACTCTTCCAAAAGAGCTTCTTTTCTTGCTTTCTCTTTCAAAAATTAGAATTTTTGCCAATGTCAACCATCTCATCTTGTTAAAATTTGGCCGTCTTTCATTGCTTGCGCAAAAAATGAAAAAAGGCAAGGTAGAAGAAAAAACATTCCTTCTTCCACCAAAAATTCAAGAAGATCCAAAAACTTTAGAAACTTATGTCATATCAGAACTGAAAAAACAGTTTGAATGCTTTTCAACAATCGATTAATCTCTCTTTATTGGTAAAAAAATTTGAGTAAAAATGCTTCTATACAGCTTTTTTCTGAAAAACATCCTTTTTGTAAAATCTAAAATATTTTCCAAAAAACATTTGCATCCTTTAGCGTATTTTTTATGCTCTGCCTTGGTTTTTTTCCCTTTTCTTAGCTTTAGTTCAGAACCAGAAAATTACAGCTGCAGAATATGCCAAAGCAATGCAACAAGCCTTTTTTGGGAAAAGCTCATTAGAGGGAAATACATGGGAGAGTATTATCTTTGCAATAAATGCGGCTCGCTTCAAGTTAAAGACCCCATCTGGCTAAATGAGACCTATTCTGAAAAAATCACTTTTACTGATTATGATCCGGGAAGATTTGAAAGAATTAAGCTGGTATCTTCCGTTATAACTGGAATGAAAAAAAATCTTAAGCTTAAACGCAAGCTCAACATTCTTGATTTTGGCTCCGGCGAGGGCATTTTAAAAAAAATATCTAAAGATAACGTCACCAACTACGATCCATATTTTGATTATTCTTCTTTGGAAGAGGTTAAAAAAAATAAATATGATCTCATTGTGTGCATAGAAGTTTTGGAACATCTTGAAAAAGTACATGAATTTTTAAGTCTTTTAAAAGAACTTAAAAGTCCGGACACCATCATTCTCTGTACCACAGAATTAATAGACCCGAATAATCTTGATCCCGCATGGCCGTATTTTATCTTTCCGATAGGCACTCACATAACTTTTTGGTCGGAAAAATCCTTTGACTGCATGAAAGAATATTTAAACTATAAAAATGTCTCTCATTTTCGTGTTAAATTTCTCTCATTTCATCTTTTATCAAACCATATTTAATTTTAAGCTCTAGCTTAAGATTAATTTTTATTTTTTAAACTTAAAATCCCTACATAAAGATCTTTATGTTACATATTTTTTCTAAGAATTTTTTTTTAAAAAAGATCATCGCATTAAAGTTGCATTAATATTAAAGCCAAACTTATAATCGGCTTTCAAAAATTTTCTTGAAAAGAGAGAACATATTATGATTGAGCAAAGAGATGTTTTTTATCAGACTGTAAAACCGATTGCAACAGCAACTTCTTCGTATGCTGTTTGGAAAATTCTGACTGCTTCAGGAATAACCTCCATATCACCTATTACCGTTGGTTTTGCAGGAGGCGTATATTGTCTGGTTCATGAGCTGGCCTCCAGCATCTTTGATAGAATGTTCAAAATCAGCAGTTCTGTAGAAGGATATAAAAGTTCTGCATGTTACATAATGATCCAGTTAACATCCGCCGCTGCAACTGTATTAGTTATTCATGCTTTAGGGTTATTGACTCTTTCAACTTTTACAGTTTTCACACCTCTAGAGCTTTTAGCTTTCTTAAAAGGAGTTGACTACCTTGTCTCTAGTGAAACTTTTTCCAGAGCTATTGATAACTTTGTGAGAATATATATTTTAGATGAACCAGGTGTTGCTCCTGTAGCGAATCAAGATACCAACTCTCAAAGCACTCCCGCTCCTTCTTCTCCTGTCAGAATAACCAATACTCCGCCTCCACAACCTCTAAGGCTTCCTCCAAATAATGCAGCTCATGGTGCTTCATCTTTACCGCCTCTTCCTCAGCCTGATGCTCAAGAGGTTTTTCCCTGGTCCGGACAAGAAGTGATAATGAACAGCTTTGGATATCCTCAGCAATATACAAATAATGGAACTGTTCTTTATTTTTCTCATATTGCAAATGACGGTGAAAACATCATCCCTGTTTATAATACTCATCCCGTTCCCTGGGCCGGACAAAAAGTGACGATGAACAGATTTAATTATCCCGATCAATATACAGCTCAAAATGGAAAAGTTCTTTATTTTTGGAATATGCACAATAATACACCTGTATATCGTGATTCTGCAGCTCCATGGGGCATAATCAAAAATATTCGTAAGATAAATAGTTATGGCTGCCCTTTAACATACTTCGATCCTAGAATTGGACAGAATCTTCGTTATTGTGGTTATGATGAAAACCAAAATCTTCCAATTTATAAATCCTATGCTAGTGATACAAGCACATCCTCTTCATCTCTTTCGTTACAATCAACCTCTCAGGCAAGCTCTTCTTCATCTTCATCTTTTTCTCCTCCTTCATTTCCAGCTTATTACCCTTACGTAATGCCAATGTCACTTTCCTCTGCAAGCACTTCAAGCGCTAGCCCTATCTCCTACTCAAGTTTCTCTTCTTCAAGCTCAAGTTCTTCCAGCGCCTCTAATCAAACAAATTCTAGAGAGGAACCTGAAGTTACAGAGCTCCCTACTCCCGTCGCAGTTCCTGATGCCTCCAATACATCAGTTGCTTTAAAAGCTGCTTATACCGGAGGAAAATATGTTTTAAAAGCCGGGAAATTCCTCGTAGTAGATATAGCGGCAAAAGGTGTAATTGGAAACGTTGGAAAATTTTTATTTAATTCAGCTATTTCTTATTTTAAGAAGCCTTCAGAAAATGCTGCGCCCGCTTCTCCCGCTTCCGCAGCTGCAGATTCAAATTCAGTTTCCATATTATCTGCTTCAAGCAGCGTATCAACAACTCCTTCTTCGCCTTTAACAGATATTTCCAGTCTGACTTTAAGCAGTCTGAGCAGCTCTTCAAGTGCAGCTTCAATCCCTATAATTGCTCCTTCAATTACTCTGACTTCTTCAAAGCCTTCGAGTTCTTCTTCTCTATCAGGAGCTTCAGTATTTACAGCTACTTCATCAGCCGGAGCATCCGCATTTATAAGCAGCCCTTTAATAACAACAACTTCATCTCCTTCAAGTTCATCTAGCAGCTCTGGTAGTGCGGCGAGTTAGAATCCTTACTATCGTCAATGAGGGCAAGAGTATCGTGATGTTGTTTTTTCCTTTGAACCACAAAAAGAGACAATTTGTTGACTTTGCTTTTTTTAGATCCAAGCGAGTAAGTTTGTGATAAATTTCTAACTATAGAGGAACACCAATGCTTGGAATCAACGGGATTTTATTGGGAGAGAAGGTCAATTTAAAACAGCAAAATTTTAGTTTTTACTTATCATCGAAATAAAAAGGATTTGTTTCTTTTAGTTCCGGTAAACTATTTAAATGTTCAAATTCTTTTTTTCCCTTTTCTGTAAGATCAAACCATACCAATTCATACATATACAATTCTCTATCTAAATTATCCCATTCAGATTTTATTCTCTTTAGTATTTTATCGATGGATAGATTCCAGGGTGTAAAAATATTATCGAGCGATAAATCTCCCGTCACAACTAATTCTTCTTCTAATAAATTTTTAATAATCTCTAGTCTTGTTTTTTTTACTGATTCTAAATCTTTATAACGGTAGTACTCTCTTACAAAGGCTGGGATAAAATATAAAGAAGTCCAATCTTCCATACACCATGCTAATGTTTTGATTTTAGTTTTTTCGAACATTATATTTATTGTTAACCATCGATTAGTTTTTATTGCCATTCGATTTGCCGGTTTCAAGTTTTTTTAAACAGACTTTTCTATAAAAAAGATTTAGCTTTTACTTATCATCAAAATAAAACGGATCTGTTTCTTTTAGTTCTGGTAAACTATTTAAATATTCAAATTCTTTTCTTCCTTTTTTTGTAATTTCAAACCAGATGATTTCATGGGGTTGCAATTCTCTATTTAGTGAGCTCCATTTAATTTTTATTTCTTCAATTATTTCATCTATATTCTTATTCCATATTTTAAAAGTATTGTTGGGCAATAAATCTCCGGCCTTAACTAATTCTTCTTCCAATAAATTTTTAATAATTTCCATGGTAGTTTTTTTTATCAATTCTAAATTTTTATAAGGATAGAATTCTATTACAAAACATAAAATAGCATGCAAATCAGTCCAGTCTTCCATACACCAAGTTAAAGTTTTTAATTTTGTTTTTTCATGATTTATATTCATTTTTCCTCTATAAATTTTATTTTAATATTTTGTTTAAACCCGCGTGCTTTAATATCTATGGTTGATGGTCCAGATTGAGAAATGGATCTATATGTAATATAAATATCATCAGGTAGACAATACACGATTATAGACTCTTCTTGACGTACAAGCTTCCCCTTCCTTATCAGCCACTTAAATGCTTGCATGGCCTCATTTGGACCACCTTTAAAAAGTCTTATGTATGCGTTGGTTCCTTCTTTACCAATCCATTTTCCATTAGGTTTTATTATATTTAAAATATCATTTTGAGTTTTAATAAAAGATGCTGCTTTAATATTATTTAATATTTCTGATGAATGAGGAATGTCTTTGATAATTCTGCTTGAATAAACAACATCAGTAAAAATCTCTGTGCTATTACCTGTTTCAGCAAGAGCTTCAAGAACGATTACCTTTTCGGTATTTTGTAATTTGTTTGCTATTACAGCAAGTTCTTTAGCTCCTTTGACGCCTTGGGAGATAGCTTTAGCGGCAGTACCGGGTATGAGAATATCAGCTCCATATTTTCCAACTATATAGCCTGACCTTTCTCCTCTTTCCTTTGGAGAAAGAGTTTCCCATTTATTAACTAGCTCACAGACTTCAGGAGTAAGAGATTCGCTCAAAGCCTTCCATTCTTGAGAATGAGCAAGTTTTGCAAGAGTAGAAAATGCTTCATATATTCCATAACTTGTATCAATAGGGTGAGTAATGGCAGTACCCGCAAATGAAAGTAACTGTTTTCCAGATTCTACGGCTCCTTTAGTAATTCCGGTTGTGGCGCCTATGCTGAAATCAACGCAATCGCCTAAAATTGCCGATTTTTCTGATTTGATGTTTTTTTGGTTATAGATATTATAATCATTTAAGGAACGGTCAAATTCGCCTGTTTCCAAATAAGCAAAAGCTCTATCTAAATAAATGTTATTATTGTTTGGATTGACCTCAAGGGCTTTTCCAAAACTATCTATTGCTTGATCATAGCGCTCTATTTTTAAGGCTTCCTGTCCCTGAAAGTAAAAAACATTTTCTCGTAAATTTTTTTCAGATCCATTAGAGATGCTTTTATAATCAGCATAAAATGATGTTTGATCAGTTGAAAAAGCATTATCAATTTTCCCATGGCCTTGAAAAATTAATTCTTCATTTTTGGAGATATTCGGGATATTGTTTAATGCTTCATGTGCTAAAGACGATCCGATAATTCTTTCATTGCCTATAAGATAATTTTGATCTTCCGGCTTGGAAATTGAAAGGTTATTTTCAACTAAAACATTTTTATAATTTGAGATTTGACCGTCCAAAGATTGCTGCAAAGTAGTATTAGTTAGATTGTCAGAAGAGATGTTCGAAGATTGTTTAGAATCGGAAGTAGAAGGCTTCACTTCTTTTTTAGCATTTGATTTAGAGTGAGAAGAATCAGCTGCAGCAGTTGCAGCGGCCGATGCGGCTGCAGTTGAAGAAGCGATAGCTACTGTGGCTACCACTGCCACAGCTGCAACGACAAGAACAGTTCCGACAATAACGGCGGTTTTATGTTTTTTAATAAATTTTGCAATATGATGACATTGCTTTTTAAACCAACTTCTACAAAGAAGAACTTCACATTGTCCATAATAAATGCAAGGGACAAATCGATAACCGTCATTTTGATAAAAAGTTCCAATTGGAGTATCTGAGGGGCTTAAAAGTTCTTGAATATCTTTTTCCAGCTCTGCTTTTTCTTCTTCTGTAGCATCGGGCATAATTCCCTGCTTGGATAAAAAGATCAGAAAGTTATTTATTTTATCCCAATCTTCTTCAGAATATACATTAACCAGCTCTTCATTTTCCAACTCCCCGAGAAATAGTAAAACAGCATCGTAAGAAAGAGTTCCGTCTTCATTAAATAATTTTCGCAAAACATCATCTATATCATGACTTGAGTTTGCTGCTCTTACAGTCGGAATATTCGGCAGTTGAGAGGCAGTAAGAGAAGACAGATTAATGAAAATCACAAGAAGTGAAAAAAGTTTTGATTTTTTTAAAAGCCTTATCATAAAAAATTCTCGATTAAAAAAAGAAAAAAGTTTCATTGTGTGGAAATATTGCAAGCTTTTTTGTTTTTTAGTCAAATAATTATTTGAGCTTTTTTTTAACTTTGATTTTCTATGAAAGTTTTCAAATTCTTTATGTTTGCATTTAGCAGGCATATGTTTTTACTAGATAGGTCTTATACCCACTTGCTTAAAAAAGCATTCCAGTTTTAGCAGATACAGATGCAACACTCAAAAGGCTTCATCTTCATCTAGCGCTATGGCTAGCTACGTTTCAGTTAAAATTTTAAGAAATGAAAGAGGAAAATTTTTTAAAAAAAAATTGATAAAAAGCTCGAGATTGGAAAACTAAAAAAAGCCTTAAGGTTTTTCTTTAGGCTCTAAATTTTTATAAGCGCCTTTTCTTTTTTTAAGAAGCATCTTTTGAGCTAGTTTTAATATTCTTATACCTTTTTCGACATGGTCTTTGGTATATTTTTCATAAACCATCTCTGAGCTTTCTCTTGTCTTGATGCCCAATTGTTCTAGCGGAATATCAGAAACCAGCAGCAAGGCCCCTAAAGTAAATTTATTTTTATAACTTGAAGAGAACAAAGTCGCGCACTCCATTTCAATACCTTGGGCTTTTGAAGCTTTCAGCTTATTAACAAAATCTTGATTAAACTCCCAAAACCGCATGTTGGTGGTATAAGTTATTCCAATATGATATGTAGCATTTTCTTCGTCCAGGATATCGGTCACGGCTTTTTGCATTAAGAAATTGGCAAGAGCCGGGACTTCAGGCGGAAAATAATAATCGGAAGTACCTTCTCCTCTGATGCTGGCAACGGGAACAAGGTAATCACCTAGCTGATATCTTCTTCTTAAACCACCGCACATTCCTAAAAAAACAGAAGAGTAGACCGGAAGAAAAGAGCAGATGTCTACTACTAAAGCAGCAGCCGGAGAGCCGATTTTAAAGTCCAAAATGGAGATATCTTCTTTAGGACAATGGGCAACTTTGAACATCGAACCTTCTTTGCACTCCACGTTGCGGCTTTTGGCAAAATATTCAACGTACCTTGGAAAGTTGGTAAGGATCAAATTAGAACAATAATCAGTCACCTTGCAGCCGGAATACCTTTCCAGAGTTTCTAAAGCTATCTTGGTTTTAAGCTTATCTTGCTCCATAATTCCTCATATTTCTGATTTTATTATCCTTATAGCGTAAATCTTTTTTTTAAGAAATCATCTTCTAACGGTTTGAAAATTAAACATAAAAATGTTATTTTTGATAGATCTATAAAATAGAGGATAAAACTTATGGCGCAAGTTAGTACAAATGAAGTTAAACCAGGAATGAAAATTGAGATGGAGAATGAGCCTTACGTCGTGGTAAGCAATCAATTTGTCAAACCGGGAAAAGGCCAGGCTTTTAATAGAATAAGACTAAAACACATAGTGTCTGGAAAAGTAGTGGAAAAAACGTACAAATCTGGGGAAAAATTTGATCTTGCAGATATTGTAGAATCCAAAATGAGACTGCTTTATACCGATCCGGACAGTGCAATTTTCATGAATGATGAGAGTTTTGAGCAAATATCTATTCCATTCTCTCTTTTAGAAAACTCAAGAAACTGGCTAAAAGAAGACATTCTTTATGACATTATTTTTTATAAAGGACATGTTGTTGAAGTCATGCCTCCAACATTTATGGAGCTGGTAGTTTCAGAAACTGCTCCCGGAGTACGAGGAGATACAGCTTCAGGAAGAGTCTTAAAACCTGCCACTTTGGAAACAGGCGCAAAAATTCAAATCCCGATTTTTATTGATGAAGGCGAGAAGATTAAAGTAGATACCAGAACAACCGAATACGTTTCACGTGTACAGTAGAGAAATTTTATTAGATCGCGCTTTATGTTTAAAAAAAGCGCGATCTTTTTTTTCAGATCGTAAATATGTCGAAGTAGATGTCCCTGCAATAACAAAACATCCGTCTATTGATCTGCATATTGAAGTTATGCAGACAAAAGTTTCGGATAAAGAAACCGGATATCTCCACACTTCCCCGGAATATCTGATGAAAAGGCTTCTTTCCTTTGGTCTTGGAGACATATATTATCTGGGTCATGTTTTTAGAAAAAACGAACTGGGTCAAATTCATAATCCCGAGTTCACTATGGCCGAATGGTACCGCTCCAATACTTCCTATGAAAATTTTTTAAATGAAATAGTAGAATTTATTCAGCTTTTTTTGCCTTGTTCTTCTTTCAAAAGACTTTCATACAGAGAAACTTTTTTGAAATACACCCAGATGGATTATCTGACAGCTTCTAAAGAAGAACTTTTTAATTTTGCAAAAAAACACATAGACATAGATCAGATGTGGGACAAGGACACTCTTTTAAACCTTATTCTTTCACATTTAATAGAGCCTTGTTTGGGCAGAGATGAGCTATTCATTCTGGACTCCTATCCTGCAAGCCAGGCGGCCCTTGCAAAAACCAAAATGGCCGGGGATGAAGAGGTGGCTATGAGGTTTGAGTTTTACTATAACGGAATAGAGCTTGCAAATGGCTTTCATGAACTTTCCTGCTCAAAAGAACAAAGAAGAAGGTTTTTGCAAGAGAATGAAAAAAGAAAAGCCAATCAAAAAAAACCTTTAGAGCTGGATGAAAAATTTCTAGAGGCCCTCGAAAGAGGCATCGGAGACTGCTTTGGAGTTGCAGCGGGATTTGACAGGCTTTTTATGTTGAAGCATAAGAAAAAAGAATTAAAAGAAGTAATTCCTTTTTCCTGGGAAGAAATTTAATTATTTTTCTCCCAAAGACGGTACTGCTCTTTTGCCTGATAGATGAACATCTCAAAGCCATAAATTAGGCTGCAATTTTTTGAAAGCGCCTTTTTTAAGAAACCAGTCATTTGGGGACGCGAGTGAATGTCAAAAGCGATACTTCCCGGCAGAAAACATTTTTTTTCCAAAGGATCTTCGCTGGCGGTTGCGTTTATTAAAACATCGTATTTCTTATAAAACTCCATATCATCAAGCCCTCCCCCTCTGCAATTAAGCTCTCTTGCTAAAAAAAGAGCTCTTTTCCTAGTGCGGTTTAAGATTATCACATTAGCCTTTCTTTTTAAGACAGCAAGGGCAATGGCTTTTGCAGCTCCGCCGGCTCCTAATATAATTATTGTTTTATCTTTTAAAAGGATCCTTTTTTCTAAAGCAGCCAACGCCCCGATTCCATCAGTATTGTAGCCGGTCCATTTTTTATTTTTTTTAACTAAAGTGTTTATGGGAAATGGCTTTTTCTTCTCTTTTAAAACTCTGCCCACTTTTTCTTTAAAAGGCATTGTCACGCTTATTCCCTTGAAGGAAAGAGTTTTGATCTTTTCAAAAAACAGAGGGAGCTCTTTTTTTAAAAGACTGATTTTTACATACACTCCATTTTTTTGGCTTAAAGCCAAAACCTTATTATGAATGATGTCAGATACGCTTTTACTCACATCTCCGCCGATAAGGGCATAAATTGAAGAGTCTATATTCAAAGAGCTGTAGCGGTATCTGTTTTCCAGAATCTCATAAGAAAGCTGCCCGGGCGCTGTGGGGCCGTTTATTGAAGCATAGGTAAAGCTGCCGACAAGTGGCGCCAATATCCTTGTAATATCTCCTTTTTCCCCCATGCAAACACCGCAGATTTTGAAACCCTCTTTTACTTTTTTCTGAACAAACTGAAGCATGGTCAGGCTGTCTAAAGAAGAATTGGCAAATGAGGCAATTTTATAAATATCGGCAAAAGGATTTTGCATTTTTAAAAAAATCTTTTCCAGGCTTGGAGTCTTTTTATAATCATGAAAAGATGAAATAATTTTTATGGAAGTTTCTTTTTTTATTTTTTCAAAGAAATGAAGAGGGGCATCATGCTCAAGGTCGATATAGTCCGGCTTTAATAAAAACAGCTCATCTAGTCTCTTATCTAGTCTCTTGTTTTCAAGAAATTTCTTTTTTAAGGTGAAGATGATTTCACAATCAATTTCTTTTTTGAATTTTTTAATGTCTTGAATTTTGATAAGGTCTAGCCTTAGCTCAATAGCAAAGCTTCCCTTGATCTTTTTTAGGATCCCTGGAGTCTTTTTATCCAGTTTTTTTAATGAAATAACAAGCATTTTAAAAAATATCTGAAGTTTTTAAGTATTATAAATTTAAGGATCAAATATTCCAACATTTTTTTATTAAAATTAATCATGAAAAACTATATAATCGATTTAAATTTTTATAATATTATGAGCAAAGATCTGACTTTAAATCTTAAAGAAAATAATGTGCCTATAAGCATAGGTGAAAATCTTGTTTTTTCTTTGGATTTTTTAAACTTTTGTAAAACACTGGGGAACCGATTTGTTATAATAACAGACCAAAATGTTGAAAAGCTCTATGGAGAAAAATTAAACCTTTTTTTCCAAAACCAACATATGGACTCTTTTATTATTTCTATTCCGGCAGGAGATTCTTTTAAAACCAGGGAAACCAAAGCTTTGATCGAAGATCAAATGCTGCAAAAAAAAATAAATAAAAGCGCTTTGATAATCGCTCTCGGCGGCGGGATGGTATTGGACATGGCAGCTTTTGTGGCATCAACTTATTATAGGGGAATTCCCCTTGTCATGGTCCCGACAAGCCTTCTTGCCATGGTCGATGCTTCGATTGGCGGAAAAACAGCTGTTAACACCAAAGAGGGAAAAAATTTAATTGGCTCCTACTATCACCCTAAAAAAATTTTTATAGATCTTCAGTTTTTAAAAACTCTTCCTAAAGAAGAATATCGCAACGGTTTTTCTGAAATAATCAAATATGGGATCATTTACGACAAAGATCTTTTTAGTTCCCTTTATGAAAAAACTCAAGGCCACGACCTTGAAGAGATTATTTATAAATGCTGCCTTATAAAAAAAACGATTGTAGAAAGAGATGAAAAAGAAAACAACATTAGAGCAATTTTGAACTTTGGCCATACTCTGGGCCATAGTTTAGAAAATTTAGAAAGCTATAAAATATCACATGGCGAAGCAATTAGCCTTGGCATGATATTTGCAAGCTTCCTCAGCGTAAAAATGAAGATTTTAAAAAGAGAAGATTTTTTTAAAATCTTCAGCATGTTTAAAAAATATCATTTTCCTTTGGTTTTTTCTCAAAACATTTCCGCTAAGGATATTTTCGACAAGCTTTTATCAGATAAAAAAGCAAAACTGAACAGAAACTTTGTTTTAATTGAAAAAATTGGCTCAATAAAAGAAGATATTTATCTTCAGGAAGTTGATGAAAAGATTTTAAAGAAAGCTCTTTTTTGGCTTTGCAACAGATTTTCTTCCAAGGCGGAATTATGGAAATAGTCAAAATTAAAAAGGGAAAAATCTTTGGAACAATCTCCCCTCCCCCTTCTAAATCACAAACTTTAAGGGCTCTGATCTTTGCCATGCTGGCCAAAGGCAAGAGCACTATCTATAATTTTTTACCATCTTTTGATACCTATGCCATGCTCGATGTGCTTAAAGCCTATGGCATAAAAACACACGTATTCAAGGACCGGATTGAAATCATAGGATCAGGGGGCAAGATAAACCCTCCAAACGATATAATCAATGCTCAAAACTCAGGCATTATCCTCCGTTTCATCGGAGCTATCGCCGCCCTCAATAATACCTTTTCAATTATTACAGGCGATGAGTCGATTAAAAAAAACAGGGTCATACTGCCTCTTTTAATAGGACTTAAACAGCTCAATGTTTATGCCGAATCGCTCAACCAGGATAACCGGCCTCCAATAATTGTCAAAGGCCCGATAAAACCAAATAAAATAAGAGTTTCAGGGGAAGATTCCCAGCCTATTTCTGCACTTTTAATAGCAACGGCTTTTTCTGCCGGACCTACAGATATCTTCGTGGAAAATCCCGGAGAAAAGCCCTGGGTTGCACTAACACTTAGCTGGTTTGATTTTTTTAATATTAAATATTCAAATGAAAATTTCAGCCATTACCGGGTAGAGGGAAATGCTCAAATAAAAGGTTTTGAAAAACATATTGAGCCAGATTTTTCTTCTTTAACATTTTTAATAGTTGCAGCGCTGATCACAAACAGCGAAATTACCATAAATAATTTCGATTTGAACAATCAGGGAGGCGACAAGCAGTTCATTACCTGTTTACAAAATCTTGGAGCCAATTTTGCAATTGATGAAACCGCTAAAACGCTCACAATTAAAAAAGGCTCAAAATTAAAAGACGCTAAAATCGACGTCAATGATTTCATTGACGCGCTTCCGATACTTGCTGTCTTGGGATGCTTTGTGCTAGGTAAAACCCATCTCTATAATGCAAAAATCGCTAGAAATAAAGAATCCGACAGGATTGCTGCCATTTCTGAAGAGCTAAAAAAAATGGGAGCTAAGATCACTGAATTAGAAGATGGTATGATAATTGAAAAATCTACTCTTAAAGGAGCAAAAGTCTTTTCTCATTTCGACCATAGAATAGCTATGTCGCTATGTGTTGCCGCCCTCAATGCTTCCGGAGAGACCATTATTGAAAATACTTCATGCATTAAAAAGTCCTACCCTTCTTTTTTTGAAGATCTAAAAAATTTAAAAGCCCAGATCGAAATATCATGAACATCATTATCTTTGGTCACAAAAACGCAGGTAAAACTACACTTGGAAAAGCTCTCAGTAAAACTTTAAATCGTCCTCTTATCGATACGGATAAAGAAATAGAGGCTCTATATTTTCGAAAAAACGGGCTTCTTTTAAACTTTCAAGAAATCTACTTAAAGCATAAAGAAAATTATTTTAGAGAATTAGAAAAAGAAGTGATTTTATCTTTGAAATGCCAAAAAAATATTATTACGCTTGGCGGAGGATCTTTAATGGACCCTGAAACAAGATCATTCATATCACAGCTGGGCCTTCTTTTTTATTTAAAGATTTCAGAAGAGACATTTTTAAAAAGATGCCTTTTAAATCCCTATCATACAAATGACCCGGATCTTTTAAAAAAAATCTATCTTGAAAGAACTGCTATCTTCGAGTCTTTAAAAGCTTTCGAAATAGATTCTTCTTCCATAAACTCTCAAATAGAGAAAATAACCCATGTCATCAAATAATTTTGGACAAATATTTAAAATTTCCACATTTGGAGAATCCCATGGCAAGGCCATCGGAGTGGTTATTGACGGCTGCCCTGCGGGCTTATCTCTTACCGAAGATGATATCTTTTTAGAGCTAAAAAAAAGAAGGCCGGGATTTAATGCTTTGACGTCTCCAAGAAAAGAAGAAGACAGGCCAATAATTTTATCCGGGATATTTGAAAATAAAACAACCGGCGCCCCAATTTGTATTTTAATTGAAAACCAGGTTAAAAATTCCTATGAAGAAATAAAAGATCTTTTAAGACCTTCTCACGGAAATTTCACTTATCTTCAAAAGTATGGCATTTTTGACTATCAAGGCGGCGGCAGGGCATCTGCAAGAGAGACTGCCTGCAGGGTTGCTGCCGGCGCAGTTGCTAAAAAAATCTTAAAAAATGAAAAAATAGAAGTACTGGCCTTTTTAAAAAAAATATCCGATGTAGAATTCAACCTTCCCCTGTCAAAAAACCCTGCTTTTAATTTTCAAGACCTTCAAAAAAAGACCCACAAAAGTCCTCTTTTCTGTCCCGATAAAAATACTGAAAAAAAGATGCTTTTAAAATTAAATGAAATAAAAAAAGAAAATGATTCAATTGGAGGGATAATTGAGGTGATATCAACTCCCCTTCCACCAGGTCTTGGAGATCCAATTTATGAAAAACTTTCTGCGAATTTAGCAAAAGCGCTCTTTTCCATACCCGCCTGCATGGGTTTTGAAATAGGAGAAGGGTTTAATGTTGCTTCCTTAAAGGGCTCCGAACACAATGATCTTTTCATTTTAAAGAAAAATAAAGTTGTAACTAAGACTAACAACTGCGGCGGAATTTTAGCCGGCATTTCAAACGGCATGCCGCTTCATTTAAAAGCGGCTTTTAAGCCGACTCCATCAATTGGCAGGCTTCAAGAGACCCTAAACCTAAAAAATGAGAAGAAGATGCTAAAAATGCCATCTTCCCATGATCTATGCCTTGCCATTCGGGCTTGTCCTGTTGTTGAGGCCATGGTGGCAATTGTTCTTGCGGACGCTCTTTTAATGAACAGATGCTCAAAAATTTAACCCCAAAGTTTATTGTTATTTTATGAAGAGATAAAAAATGAAAACTTTAGAAGCGCGTTTTAGAAAAAATTATAGATTAAGCCTTTTGGCTTCCTGGTAAAGCTCTCTTGCCAAAGAGTCCAGATAAACTGAAATTTTCTCATCATCCAGAGCTTTTCTGCCGACTGTTTCTACGCTAAATCCATTTAGCACCATCTTTAACACAGCTCTTTGATAGCCAATATAAGGCTGATTTGAGATAGCAAGGCATTTTCCAAAAACTGGCTTACACTCTAAAAGCCACTTTCTTAAAGTGTCTTCTGTATTTGGCCGAACAAGCTGTCCATTTTTAATCTGAAGATCTGCAGTAACAAAAGTAAGCTTGATTTTTTCAATTTCACTAAGCGGACTTTTATCAAAAACAAGCCTCATCATTTCAATTTCATTTTCCGGCATTTTTTCTAAGGGAAATTTTTTTAAAATTAATTTTTTTTCAAGATCTGCAAGAGGCCTTTTTCCCCCTAAAAACACCAGCTCTTTAAAACGGACGTTTTTTTTCAAAAGCTCTGTTAAATAGCCCATGCGGGATTCAAATGAAGAAAAAGAGGCTCCGAGCAGCAGACAGTAGTCATATTCATTTCCTTCAGGAACTATTTCATTAACGTAATTTAACTTTTCCAATAAAGGAATAACTCTTTTTCGATCTATCTCAATTTCATCGGTCTCCCATCTTTCATTTTTTCTCAGCCATTTTTTTTGAGTCTCCTTAACGACACAAGAAATATCCCTATCGCACTTTATTTGCATTATTTTTAATAAATCAAAAAGAGGCTCTGAAATTTTTGAATCAGCTACAAGAGTTTTCTGGGGATATTCTTGAGTCCTTTCAGCAAAAGCGCCAATGGCCAAAAACAGAAAAATCAAGACAAAAAATTTTGGTTTAAAAAATGAGTTTTTTTTCATATTATTTTTGTGTTTGTTTTTTCAAAAAGAGAAGTTTACACTAATTTTTAAATTTAAAAAGCAGACATTTTAATTTAAGGAAAAAACATGAGTTCAGTAAGTTCGAACGCCACTTCCCTCCCCTTATCTCAATTTCAATTGTTTTATGAAAAAATTTCTAAAAATTACCATGAAGCTTTTAGCTCTATTCAAGAGCGTGATTCATATAGAGAAACGATTTTAAATTTAAAAACTAAAATTTCTTCTCCTGATGAAACTGCCTTGCTAACAAAAATTGAAGATTGCATGAAAATAAAAATTTTAGCTTTTAACAACATGATGTTAAACGCCCTGCTTGTAGATGTTGAGCTTGTTGCAAGAAGTCCAAAAGATAATACTTTGAAAAACAGAGACTTTTTAGAAGCAGCAATAAATAAATGCGGTAAAAGTAAAGATCAGTTTTCAATCCCAAATATTTCAACTTTCGAAAAAATAAATAAGATATTTCAGTCTTTATGTCCAAAAAAAGAAATAAATGAGCTTCTATCTCCATCTAAGCAAGAAGAGGTGATTACCCAGTCGAATCCGGATAATCCATCAATTGTAATGGTTGTCCTCTTTACAACAAACGCGCTGCTTTCAAGACAAACTTATGTAAAAATTTTGACCGATAGTTTTTTACAATTACAACAAGCTAAAGTTTGTAAATATTTTAGTATTGAAAAAGTAGATTTTTTAACTATTTGGGGAAAAGCCGAAATGTTATTTGACCGCCTTCCAAAAAAAGATGTGCAAAGTTTTTTAACTAATATACTTTTAAAGCAGAAAGAAATGCTGCAGAACAATTCAATTAGAACTCCTGTAATAAAAAAAGATGATAATGATCTTATGAAAATGGATGATCCCGTTAATATTCTGAAAAAAAAAGTCAGAATATTTCTTTTTGTAGAGACAGCCTTATCTTTACAAACAGATAAATCAAAAGAAAATGCGCTTATTCAGCTTAGAAGCGTTTTTCTGGAAAAAGAAGAGTTTGACCTCTTTGCATCTTTAACTTCAAAAAGATCTTTAAAAAAGGATGGATAGATAAACATTTTAAAAATTCCATAGAGAAAATTAGCTTTATTTTATGTAAACAACTTTTGCCGGAAAATCAATATACATTGCATGATTTTTTATAAAATCCATCCCTAAAACTCCATCCAGTTCATTTAACTCAGGAGTAATATCTAATAAAAATAAGTCCAATGCGCCATAATCTTTATCGCCAATTATAAATTTTTTGGTAGTAAAAATTGGAAGATTATATTTTTTACCAATATTTTTTATTTCAGCAGAACTTCTTAAAGAGCTAACAGTAAATCCAGTATCGATAGATAATCTTTTTGCACCCAAATCTGTCTCCACTTCTAAAATAAGACCTGTTCGTCCCCACTTGCAAGGAACTCTAATAAAAGTAGATATGTCATAGCCTTTTTTTTTCAGTTTTTTCAAGTCATTGCTAATAAATAATTTATTGTTTTTACAATCTAAAATAATTTTAAATTTCTCAAAAAGTGGCCTTCCAATATTTTGAGGGTACTCCTCAGAATTTCCAGCAAAACATGCGCTTTTACGAAATTCAAGATTATTTTCATGAACCAAAATATTGCTTAAGGTTATGTCTCCTAATTTCACTTTTGATAAGAGATAAGAATTTGCTGAAAATGATTTTCCCTTAAAATTTTTCCATTTAACTTTTTCTTTTTTTTCTTTATTGCGAAGATTTAATAAACTTTCGTGAGTTAATACCAAAGGAAATTTACTACCCAAATCAATTTTTACTAAATATTCCTTCTCTTCAATTTTAATTTGTGTTGTTGGTATAGAATAAGGAGAAATTTGAATATTTAAACACGAAAAATAATATCTTGAAAAAATAAAAAGCCACAAAATCACACTAGATATACAAACAAACACAATAAAAAACAGAATTTTCTTTTTCATATTATTTACAGCCAAATTTTTCCTTTACTTCTACACTTGCACCAACATTTTCATTACTATCAACGTTAGCATCTGCAGAAACTGAAACTTCACTTGGGATCTTTTAAAAATTGATTATATGGAGGGATCTTTTTTAGATTTACTTTTTAAACTATTTTTTATTCTTTACTTATGTAAACAATTTTTGCAGGAAAATCAATATACATTACATGGCTTTTTATAAAATCCATCCCCAAAGTACCATCCAATTCATTTAGTTCAGAAGTAATATTCAATAAAAACAAGTCAAATACTCCAAAATCTTTATCGCCAATTACAAATTTTCGAGTAGTAAAAATTGGAAGAGTGTACTTTTTCCCTGTATTTTTTATTTCGGATGAACTTCTTAAAGAACTAATAGTAAATCCTGTATCAATAGATAGCCTTTTTTTACCCAAATCTGTCTCCACTTCTAAAATAAGACCTGTTCGTCCCCACTTGCAAGGAACTCTAATAAAAGTGGATATATCATAGCCTTTTTTTTTCAGTTTTTTCAAATCATTACTAATAAACAACTTATTGCTTTTACAGTCAAAAAGAATCTTAAATTTTTCAAAAAGAGGTCTTCCAATGCTTTGAACTTCACGGTTAGAGTATGAAAGAATAGATGTATTTTTAGAATAATCTTCATTAATTTCATTAGCTATTACATTATTAAAAAAAATATTTCCAATTGCCACTTTATGTAAAACATAAGTATTTGCTGTATATTTATTGCCTTTAAAATCTCTCCATTCCATCTTTTCTTTTTTTTCTTTTTTAGAGATATTTGCTAAGGTTTTTTTACTTAAAATTAAAGGTAATTTTGAACCAATATCTATTTCAACCAAGCATTCCTTATCATCAATTTTTATTTTTGTAGTTGGCACTGAAGAAGCAGTAAATTGAGTATTTAGGCAATAAAAATAAGGTTTTGAAAATAGGAAAAACCACAAAAACCCACTGCAAAATACACAAACAAAAACAATAAAAAACAAAATTTTCTTCTTCATTTGCATAAGCATTTCCATTACTATCAACGTTAGCATTTGCAAAAACTAAAACTTCACTTTGTATCTTTAAAAAATTGATTATATTGAAGGATAAGTTTTTTAGATTTAATTTTTTAAATTATTTTTACTCTTTACTTATGTAAACAACTTTTGCCGGAAAATCAAAATACATTACATGATTTTTTATAAAATCCATTCCTAAAAATCCATCCATTTCATTAAGTTCGGGAGTAATATCTAATAAAAACAAGTCCAATGCTCCATAATTTTTATCTTTAATTATAAATTTTTGAGTAGTAAAAATTGGAAGAGTGTACTTTTTCCCAGTATTTTTTATTTCAGCAGAACTTCTTAAACAGCTAATAGTAAATCCGGTATCAATAGATAGGTTTTTTTTACCCAAATCTGTCTCTACTTCTAAAATAAGACCTGTTCTTCCCTTCTTACAAGGCACTCTAATAAAATTGGATATTTCATATCCTTCTTTTTTTATTTTTTTTAAATCATTGCTAATAAAGAATTTGTTATTTTTACAATCCAAAAGAATTTTAAATTTTTCAAAAGGAGGCCTTCCTATACTTTCTGTTTCCTGGCTAGAATTAGAAACAATAGAAGTGTTTTTAGAATAATCTTCATTAATTTCATGAACAATTACATCATGTAAAATGATATTCCCAAGTTCAATTTTTTTTAAAACATAAGTATTAGATGTATATTTGTTTCCTTTAAAATCTCTTGATACCATCTTTTCTATTTTTTCTTTTTTTGAAAGATTTTGTAAGTTTTTTTTACTTAAAACTAAAGGTGATTTTGAACCTAAATCTATTTCAACTAAATATTTCTTCTCTTCGATTGTAATTTGTGTTGTTGGTATAGAATAAGACGAAATTTGAATATTTAAACACGAAAAATATGGTTTCGAAAATAGAAAAAACCACAATGGCACACTACAAAATACACAAACAAACACAATAAAAAATAAAATTTTCTTTTTCACATTATTTCCAACCAAATTTTCTCTTTACTTCTACCCCTGCATCACCATTTCCATTACTATCAACTTTAGCATCTGCAGAAACCAAAACTTCACTTGGGTATCTTTTAAAAATTGATTATATGGAGGGATCGTTTTAGATTTACTTTTTAGACTATTTTTATTCTTTACTTATGTAAACGACTTTTGCTGGAAAATCAACATATATTACATGATTTTTTATAAAATCCATCCCTAAAAATCCATCCATTTCATTAAGTTCAGGAGTAATATCTAATAAAAACAAATCCAATGCTCCATAATCTTTATCGCCTATCATAAATTTCTCAGTAGTAAAAATTGGAAGAGTCAATTTTTTTCCGGTTTTTTTTATTTCAGAGGAACTTCTTAAAGAAGTAATGGTAGATCCTGTATCAATAGATAGCCTTTTTTTACCCAAATCTGTCTTTACTTCTAAGATGAGGCCCGTACGCCCCATCTTACATTCAGTTCTTATAAACGATGAGATATCATAACCAAGTTTTTTTAACTTATTTAGATCATTACTAATGAATAGTCTATCATTTTTAAAATCTAAGAGAATCTTAAATTTCTCAAAAGGAGGCCTTCCAATACTCTGAAATTCCTTATTAGAATCAGAAATAATAGAGGTATTTCTAGAATAATCTTCATTAATTTCGCGAACAATTACATCATGTAAAATGATGTTTCCAATGTTCATTTTTTGTAAAATGTAGGTATTTGATACATATTTATTGCCTTTAAAATCTCTAAATTCCATCTTTTCTTTTTTTTCTTTTTTGGGTAGATCAGACAAATTTTTTTTACTCAAAATTAAAGGAGTTTTTGAACCGAGATCAATTTCAACTAAATATTCTTTATCTCCTATCTTTATTTTTGTAGTCGGTATTGAACGGGAAGAATATTGAATATTTGCACAAGAAAAGTAGGATTTTTTTGGGAAAAAAAAGAAAAGCAACAAACAACCCAAAATAAAAAAAATAAAAATAAAATAATTTTTCTTCACTTTATTTCCACTCACCTGTTAAGCCAACCGATCCTTTAGCTTCTGCATTACCGGTATTATCAACTTTAGCTTCTGCACTTACAGAAGCGCTAACTGAAACTCCACTATCTGTTTTGTAAGTGTAATGTTCTTCAACTTCAACTCTGGCATGTCCATCGTTATCTGAGTCCCCCTCAACATACGCACTGACATGTCCATGAAATCCTTCATCATCTCTAAGATGGCACCACACAGTATTCAAACCTTCTCTTTTCATTTTGTAATTCATATTATTTTCATTGGCAAAAATCTCATTATAACTTCGAATGCCTTCAAACTTTTTTAATAATTTTCTTTCTTTAATGGAATCATTTTTTACCATAGAAAAGATACCATCATTTCCATTTAATCTAAACTGCTCATTAGTAAATTTGACCATATTTTGATCCATGAAGAGATAGTCTTGTAATAACCAAGTAAAGGTAGATATTTTGATTTGTGAACCTTTATTTTCTCTAAAATTGCCACAGATCAAGACTGGAATTAAGTCCATCAAATTTTCATTGTTTAATCCTTTTAAGAACTTTTCAATATCTGAAGAGCCTTTATTCATGAGCTGCAAATCAAACAAATACACCAAACCCATAAGTTCATTTTGATTATTCAACACAAAAAATTCAAAACAGGAAAAACCATTAAAAAAATGCGCTTGTGGCTGCGCAATTGCAAATTTACTGGCTACAAATAAACCGCTATTTAAATTAATAGAATCGGAATCTATATCTACATAAAAATGTTCATAATTTTTTTTGAGCTGATCGTATAAAAGCTCAGCGTCTTCTTTTAAAAAAACTCCTTCTAAACAAATAACATCTGGATTTTTAGCTAAAACCTCTTTAGCAAAAGATTTCTTTTCAAAGTCATTAAGAGCCAGATAATTATAATTAAGTATTGTAAAGTCATTCATTTTATCCGAAGCAATATCTTTTCCTTTTAAGTAAAGAAACTCTTTTTTAACTAAATCCGTTTTTTTAAAGAGCTCTTTGTCTTCATTAGAAATCAAGCTTCCATTATTTTTATAAATATTTAAAAATTTTTCTAAAGCTCTATTTTGCCAAGCACTAAGCTCAATACTTACAGGTTCAGTATTTAAGATCGCAAAATTTAAAAAATAGCTATTTAGCGACTGGTTATTTATCACATTTTTCAAAACAAAATCAGTAAAATCTTTTTTCCCATCTTCGGCTAAATTTTCCTCTAAAGCTAACATAGTTTCAGAAATTTCTTTTTCTAAAAAGAGACAAAGATCAGGAGCTTTTTTAAAATTTTCTGAAGAGAGTACTTGTTCTATAGATTCTTTTATCCGCTTTTCAGATGATAATACATATTTATCAACTTCAAAAGAGCAAGCGAAAGATCCCTTCAAGCTCAAAGTAAATATTGTTAAGGCAAAAATCTTAAAAAGCTTCATACAAAACTCCATCTTTTAAAAAAATTATTTGATAATATTCCATACAAAATAAAAAAAATCAATATTTTTTTATTAATAAAGCTCATGTCATCTTCAGAAAAATTCAATGTTTTAAAAATATTTGAAGGTGAAATAGATGGTAATTAATATGGAGAAAAAACTATCAATGGGAAAAATATATAAAAACAACACCTAAAATAAACAAAAGATCAAATATTTTATTTACCCTATCCATTAAAAAAACTTTACTTCCCCTCTTCATAGTCGAAAACATTCAATTTTTATGTTTAACTATATTTGTACAAATGGTACTATTAATAAAAAAGGAGAATATTATGGCAACGGTTCCATTTTCAGAAGCTAGAGAACACTTTACAGACCTAGTTAATGAGGTCGCATATGGCGGCAAAAGGATTGTTCTGACTAGAAAAGGAAAAAAACTGGTCGCGATAGTGCCTCTAGAAGATCTTGAAACCATCGAAACAATGGAAGATAAGATTGATATAGCTGCTGCTAAAAAAGCTGATGCAGATATTAAAAAGCACGGCACTGTTTCTTTAGCGCATGTAAAAAAGAGCTTAAGTAAGTGAAATATACCGTCGAATTCAGCAAGCTAGTTTTCAAAAGTCTGAAAAAAATTCCAAAAGATGAAGGTAAGAAGATTTTAAGAAAAGCCGAGGCTTTAATTACTAATCCTTACCCCAATGGCTTTAAGAAAATTCAGGGTGAAGAAAACTTGTTTAGAATCAGATCGGGCGATTACCGCATTTTGTATCGAGTCTTTGAAAAAAAGCTCGTCATTTTAGTAGTTAACGTTGGTCATAGAAAGGATATTTACCAAAGCTTTGTTCTATAAATTGTTTTTACAAGGCCTTTTCTATAGTGATCGATTTATTCAACCATTCTCATGTGAAAATAGAAATTTGAAAATAATTAGAGATGAAGGGCCCTTTTAAAAGGCCCTTCATAAATGAAATATTAATCGCCAATAGTTGCTACCATTACAGCTTTAATAGTATGCAGTCTATTTTCAGCCTGATCAAACACAATAGAATGTTTACTTCTGAACACATCATCAGAAACTTCCATCGCTTTTAAGCCAAACTGATCATAAATTTGTTTTCCGACTTCAGTATTAAGATCATGGAAAGCTGGAAGGCAGTGCATAAACTTAACACGGGTATTATGGGTTTTATTTAACATTTCCATATTAACTTGATAGTCTTTTAAAAGCTTGATTCTTTCAGCAAATTTAGCTTCTTCTCCCATTGATACCCAAACATCGGTATAGATCACATCGGCATCTTTTACAGCAGCTGAAATATCTTCCAAAAGCTCTATTTCTGCTCCGGTTTCCTTAGCAAGCTTTCTCATCTCGGAAACTAACTTTTCATTTGGGAAAAGAGTTTTTGGTGCCAAGGCCACAAAATGCATGCCCATTTTAACGCAGCCGACAAGAAGAGAGTTGCCCATGTTATTGCGAGCATCGCCTGAATAAACGAGTTTCACTTTGTGAAGCGGCTTGTCAACATGCTCTGTGATTGTTAAAAAGTCAGCTAAAATTTGAGTAGGATGGAAATCATCAGTAAGACCATTCCAAACAGGAACGCCTGCATATTTTGCAAGATCTTCAACAGTCTTATGTTCAAATCCTCTAAATTCGATTCCATCATACATTCTGCCAAGTACTTTGGCTGTATCTTCAATAGACTCTTTTTTACCCATTTGCGAGCCGGACAAATATGTTACGCAGGCGCCTTCGTCAAATGCAGCAACTTCAAAAGCGCATCTGGTTCTTGTAGATGCTTTTTCAAAAAGCAGAACAATGTTTTTACCGGCAAGCGCAGTGCCTTTGATGCCGGCTCTTTTTTTATTTTTTAAATCTCTTGAAAGTTTCAAAAGGTAATCTAGTTCTTCCGATGTAAAATCTTTTTCCGCAAGGAAAGATCTTCCTCTAAGATTAATAGGCATATTATCCTCCAAATTTTTTATAATGTAATAACTGTACCGGTACGGCCATCAAGTGCTAATTTGCATTTTTCCAAAGATGTAATGATGGCTCTTTTGCCACCCTGTTTAACAAACTGGCAGGCAGCTTCAACTTTGGGCTGCATGCTTCCCTTGCCGAACTGTCCTTCAGCAATGTATTTCTTAGCTTCTTCTAAAGAGATCTTATCTATGTTTTTTTGATTGGGCTTACCAAAATTAATCGCTACTTGATCCACATCGGACAAAATCATAAGAATTTGAGCGCCGATTTTTTTAGCAAGAACTGCAGCGGTTCTATCTTTGTCAATTACCGCCTCAACTCCTTTTAAAGCTCCATGTTCATCCCTAATGACGGGTATTCCGCCGCCGCCGCAGGAGATGATAATCATGTCATTGTCAATTAAGGTTTTTATTTCCTCTCCTTCGATAATATCGATAGGCTCGGGAGATGGAACAACTCTTCTATGACCTTTATTTTGCTGATAAACCATTGTCCAATTTTTTTCTTTCTGAAGATGTTTGGCCTGATCTTCTGTATAAAAAGGTCCAATTGGTTTTGTGGGATTTTTAAAAGCAGGATCATGAGAATTGACAAGTACCTGAGTTAAAACGCAGGCAACCGGAATGTTTTTTTTAGCGTGCGCTAAACCATTATAAAGCTCTCTTTGTATCATGTAGCCAATCTGTCCCTGGCTTTGAGCTCCGCAAACATCGAGCGGCATGGAAGGAAGAGTATCGCGGCACATTTCATTTCTTAAAAGAATGTCTCCGACCTGAGGCCCGTTTCCATGAGTAATGGCTATTTTGTAGCCGGCATCAATCAGCTCGATAAAACGAGGAACGCTGTCCTGAACGTGTTTTATTTGTACTTCAGCCGAGCCAATCTCGCCTGCTTGCAAAAGCGCGTTTCCGCCAAGTGCAATTAATACCATTTCTTTTCTTTCTTTCATTATTAGACCCCTCTAGTTAAAGAACAAGTCATACAGTGGGCAGCGCCGTATCCGCCGGTTAAGTTTTTCAAAATAATAGGATAAGCATCGATGCCAGCTCTGTATAACTCTTTTTTATGAGGAAAAAATTGTCCTTCATTTCTTAAGTTTTCATAATCTTTTTCCGCTTGCGCATATAACTTGCCAAGCCTTGCCGGTTCTTTTCGTGCTCTGATTTTTAAATTCTCTAGAACCTCTGGAACAACTCTTTCAACTTCAACGGCCAAAATATGACCATTTCTAATGCAAAGGAAGTTAGAAGCATACGCCATCTGCTCTAAAGTAGTAATGTTTATAACTTCAAAGCCTTTATGTTTAATATAGTCGTAAAGGTTCATGTCATTGGCAGCTTTTGAAAACTTGCCATTGCCTTCGTTGTGATAAATTTCAACCATTGCATTTTTCAAAAGCAGTTCGTTGCCGACAACGACCCTGTCCGATGCAACGTTGAAATAAGTGTCTAGGTGCATATTGATCATTGGATCTGGTTTATCAGATTGTACTAGTGGGTGCATAGGTTGATGGACAACGCCGATTTCTTCATAATCAAATGGAATAGTCAAGAGCTGATCAATAGCAGATCTATTTGTTCTGTCTCCAATTCCGATTAATGCAAATTTGCCAAATGGAATGAACTCTCCCCCTTCAATAGTTCCCGGAGCTTCGATTTCTTTGATAATGGGAAGCTCTAAAACTTCTTCAAAAAGGAATCTTGTAATAACAGGCTCTTTTCTTCTAGCAGGTTTTGCCAAACGGCAGATTACAATACCTTTATCAGTTACAAACTGTTGGTCTCTCATGAAATATAAATTTGAGACGGGCTGTCTGGCTGTTATGTTGAGCTCAATGTTCCTTGCTCCCGAATCTGTTTTAAATGAAATAAGGGGATTCATTAGCAGCATGTAGAAAAAGTGAGATGTATCAAGATGAGAAATATTTTTTAGGAATTCTTCTTGAGCTCTTTTAATTGTTGGAGCGTCTCCGCCGTATTCTGTGCATTTTATTGCAAGGTCGATCAGCTTTTGTCTAATCACCGGCCTTCTGTCAGCTGCATTTAAGATAAGATCTTTTAATTTAAAAACTTCCACTTTAAATTCATTAACTAAAACATGTTCTAAAGCTTCGTGCTCTTTTCTGGCACCATCTCTGCTAAAAGCTCTTTCATATAATGAACTATAAGGTTCCATTAACCCTAAAAACATTTCAAAACCAGGTCTGTGGATCACTATTTTCTTCAGTGGATCCCATTCAGCTCTTATTTTTCCATCCGTAGTAAAAGACATATTTTCCCCCTTATTCTTCTGTGGATGTTTTTGTTGCCTTATGTTTTATATTTACCTTGTATGCCCAAACAAAACAAACGATAGCAATAATTGTTAAAACTACGAGATCGTATGGCAGTGGTAAAATATTTAAAGGCTCAAAAGGTGTAAAATTATTAGATACAAAATATTTATCTCCAATGATTGAGACTATAAGTATTAATCCTAGATAAACTGGGATCCATAAATTGCGTTTCCATTCGAAATTGCGTTTTTTTACAAAAATGAAAGCAGGATATGCGGTGAACACTAAAAGTATTCCAACATAAGTCCAAGGCCAGGATGCCAAATAGATCAGATAAGTTGAAAAGATAAATCCTAAAAGGGTAATAGTTTTCGCCATCGGAAGTTTATAAGGTCTTTTTACATCATTTTTGGTAATCCGCATGATAAGCAAAGAGACTGTAGCCGCAGCATAAGGGACAAGAACTGTTATGGAAGCTATCAAGGCAACTGAGGCAAAATTTGGTATTGCAATTAAAACTATTGTGGAAAGAACCGATGTGAAAATCAGCGATAGTACCGGAGTGCCGTGTTTAGCATCAACTTTTCCCATTGGGGCCCAAAAAAGTTTATCCTGCGCCATAGCATAAGGCATTCTTCCTTGAAAAAGAACCCAGCTTCCTCCTGATCCGGCAGTCGCTATAATTGCTCCAATTACAACAATAGTAGCAAGCCATGGAAGGTTGACTGCATGAGAAACATCAGACAAAGGAGAAGAGAGCTTTCCAAAAGCAGCCCAGTCTTTATAAGACATTGAAAGGCCTTGCCAGTCAATCATTCCGACAAAGGCTACTGCAATGACAAAATAAACTAATATAGTAATAAAAATCGAGAGGACCATGCTTAAAGGAATGGTTACCGATGGATTTTTAACTTCTTCAGATGGAATAACAATAGCTTCAAAGCCGGTATATGACCAAAAAAACAAAGGTATAGTTACGATAACGCCGCCGATTCCATAAGGCATAAATGGAGCGAAGTTGGCTCCTTGAAAATATGCAAAACCGACTACTACAAATATTAAAAGAGGTATTAGCCTGCCGATTGTTGTAATAAATGAGTACATCGCACCCCATTTAACGCCCATAATATTTATTATTGTAAAAATCCAGAGAGCTATTACGCCGATCGTGATGCCTATAGGAGTAAGAGTCGCTCCAACGGCAAGTCCTGGATAATAATACCCAAGATATACTACAAAAATCTCAATAATCCCCGCGGTTCCAATGAAGAGATATAAAAAATAACTCCATCCCATCGTAAAACCGCCAAAATTGCCAAGCGCAATTCTAGGCAGAGCATAAGGACCGCCGGTAATCGGAAAAGCCGAGCCTAATTCTGCATAGGCCAAACCTAAAAACATTGCGACTATTCCTGAGAGTAAAATACCAAGAATTAATCCTGGACCAGCAAGAGCCCCCATTATTGCGGGAAGGGCAAAAATACCAGACCCAACCATACCACCGACACCTAGGGATACAAGGGTCCATAGTCCTATTTCTTTTTTTAACTTACCAGCCACAAATTAACTCCTTTTAATTATCTTGAAATTTTAATCAATATAACAAAATAATTTAATATACAAAACAAATTTTTTAAATCTGCTTATCTATCGAGAAAATTAATTTTCAGAAATAAAATAAAAATGATAATTTTCAAAAAAAATTTATAGAAAAAATCTGATGTTCTTAAATTCCAAAGTTTTTAGAATTTAACGGCAAAAAAATTAAAATTTATTTCTGTACCGTAAGACTATAAACAAATGGCTGCGATTTGACTATTTAACAAACAAATAAAATTTAAATCCAGCCTTGAACTATCGGAAAAATCCTTCCTTTGCTGAAAGCCTTTTTAGTTACGCAAATGCCCGGCGGCCCCTGCCTTCGTTTATATTCTGCAATATGGATCTTTTCGACAAGGCTCCTAACTGTCTCTGCTGAAATGCCATGCTCTTTGACTATTTCTTCAATTGATTTATGATTTTCCAAATATTCTTCCAATACTAGATCAACAATATTATAAGGCGGAAGCTCGTCTTGATCTGTCTGATTGGCCTTTAATTCCGCAGAAGGAGCTTTTTTAATAATGTTTAACGGAATAATCTCTTTTTTCCTGTTAATCCAATTAGCCAGTTTATAGACAAGGGTTTTAGACACATCGTTAATAACTCCAAGGCCGCCGCACATATCGCCGTATAAAGTTACATATCCCGTAGCAAGCTCGCTTTTATTTCCAGTGCTCAAAACAATATGGCCAAGTTTGTTCGATACGCCCATTAATATCATGCCCCTGATCCTGGCCTGTATATTTTCTTCGGCTGTTCCAAAAGGCTTGTCAAAAAAAACGGGACTTAAGTGATCTAAAAAATCTTGAAATAGTGTATCTATCGGAAAATCCATAAGATCGATTCTTAAATTTTTTGCCAAAGCTTCGGCATCTTCAATGCTTGATATGGAAGAAAATCTCGACGGCATTCTTAGACCTAGAACATTGTTGGACCCTAAAGCATCGGCAGCAATGCATGCGGTAAGGGCCGAGTCTACTCCTCCGGAAAGTCCAAGGCAGGCTTTGGAAAAACCCTGTTTTCCAAAATAATCTTTAACCCCCAGTACAAGGGCGCGATAAAGATCTTTGATGGGATCTTCTTCAATGATGCAGTTTTCCTGATAATTTAGATCGATTAAAAATTCATCTTCCAAAAACCCTTCGGCAATTTGTTTAAGGTCCCCATTTTTATCAAAAAAAAGACTGTTGCCGTCAAATACAAGCTGATCGTTTGCCCCGACCTGGTTACAAAGAACAAGAGGGGTTTTTAAAGTTTTTGCAACCTTGCCATATACTTTTGTCCTTAGGTCCCTTTTTTTAAAATAGTAAGGTGAAGCGCTCATTACCAGCATCAAATCGGGTTTTAGTTTGACAAAGTCATTAACCGGATCCACCCAGTATCTAGTCTGGGTTATTTCAGATGAATGCTCCCATGCGTCCTCGCAAATCAAAACGCCAATTTTTTTATCCTTGAAATTCCATATTTTTCTCTCTTTAGCCGGTTCAAAATATCTCATTTCATTAAAAACATCATAATTGGGAAGAAGGGTCTTATCCTGAAAGCCGAGAAGCTTGCCGTCATGAATTATGGCGGCGCTGTTAAAAAAAGGCTGTCCCTTTAAAGGATTCGTTCTTGGGAAGCCGACCACTACAAAAAGTCCTGAAGAGCCCTTTATGATTTTATCTAAATGCTCTTCAACTTTTTCAATAAATTTTGGAAAAAAAAGCAGATCCTCTGCCGGATAGCCGCAAACGGCCATTTCAGGAAATAATACTATATCCGCCTTTTTCATCCTCGCCTGGTCCAAAAAATGTAAAATTTTTTTTGTATTACCTTCGAGGTCGCCGACGATAGGATTTATTTGAGCTGCCAAAATTTTCATTTTATTCCTCTAATTTTTTCTTCTTCTTGACGGAAAACCCTTTTTACCATTTTACTATTAAGAAAAAAAGGACTAATAAATGGCAAAAGGCACACTTTCTGTTAATTGTGAAAATATTCTACCCATTATCAAAAAATGGCTATATTCTGATAAAGATATTTTTTTAAGGGAGCTTGTTTCCAATTCTTCCGATGCCATTTCCAAACTTAAACTTCTTCAAGCAAACAGCCCCGAAAAGACAACCGATTTTAGAATCGATGTGACAATCGACCCTGCAAAAAAAACCATAACTATTACCGATAACGGAATCGGGATGATAAAATCCGAAGTAGAAAAATACATTGCTGAAATTGCTTTTTCCGGAGCTGAGGATTTTTTAAAAAAATACAATACTCAAAATGAAAAAGATCAGATAATCGGTCATTTTGGCCTTGGTTTTTATTCTGCTTACATGGTTGCCAAAAAAGTTGAAATCAACACAAAGTCCTATCAAAAAGACTCAGAAGCAGTTTTATGGTCCTGCGACGGCTCTTCCTCCTATGAAATTTCTTCTTCCACATACGACAAGACAGGAACCTCAATAACTCTTTATATCGATGAAGAAAGCTCTGAATTTTTAGAGAAAGACAAAGTGGTTCAAATTTTAAAAAAATATTGTCCTTATCTACCCTATAGCATTTTTGTTGAAGATACTCTTGTCAACAATAAAGACCCTCTCTGGTTAAAGCCATCTTCCGATTGCAGCGACAATGATTATCTATCTTTTTATAGAGAGCTCTATCCTTTTGATGCAGATCCGATTTTCTGGGTGCATTTAAACGTTGATTATCCTTTTAACTTAAAAGGAATATTGTATTTCCCAAAAATCAACTCCAATTTTGATATAAATAAAAATACCATAAAACTTTTTTGCAACCGGGTATATGTTTCAGACAATTGCAAAGACCTGCTTCCTGATTATCTCACCATCTTACGCGGAGCAATTGACAGCCCGGATATTCCCCTAAACGTATCGCGCTCTTATCTTCAAATGGACTCAACGGTAAAAAAGCTAGGAAGCCATATTTCTAAAAAAATTTCTGATCGGCTTTCAAATTTACACTCTTCTGAAAAAGAAAAATTCATCTCTTTTTGGCCCGACATCGAAATGATCATCAAACTTGGCATTCTGCAAGATGATAAGTTTTATGAAAGAGCAAGCTCCTTTTTAATCTGGAAAAACACTGAAGACAACTGGACTTCCGCTGCAGAATACCTAGAGCGCAACAAAGAAAAATACAAAAATAAAATCTTTTACACTCATGAAAAAGACTCTCATTTTCTTTCTCTTTTCAAAGAGAAAAAAATTGAGGTTCTCTATGTAAATTCTCACATAGACATTGCTGTTTTAAATCTCTTGGAATCCAAACTTTCCACAAAATTTCAACGGATTGATGGAGATATCGATGAATCCATACTCGACCCTTCCAAGGAAAAAACTCTTTTAGACGCTTCGGGAAAATCGGAAAGTTCTAAAATTGCAGACTTTTTTCGCCAAAATCTTGAAAAAGACTTGAAAGTTGAAGCTAAGAGCCTATCGTCTGAGACAATCCCTGCTTTCCTTCTTTTAAAAGAAGATGAAAGGCGCCTTCGAGACTATTTTCATGCCACAAAACAGGACATGCAGAATTTCCCTGCTGAAAAAACGCTGGTGATAAATACCAACTCCAAGCTCATCAACAAAGTTTATTCTCTTAAAAATAAAAATCCGGATCTTGCTAAAGATCTCATTTTACAGATTTACAATCTCTCACTTCTGTCTCAAAAAGAACTAAGTCCCAATAACTTACCAAACTTTATCGCTCATTCTACCTCCCTGCTAGAGAAGCTCACCGATAGCTTAACTAATTGAATTAGAAAGAGTTAGGTTAGGTTTTTTTTGCTTAAGAAAATGAAAAATAATTATCATTCTCTATATACTGTTTTCATAAATAAAACTAATAGCAGTCATCATCAATTAAATTATTTATATAATATACATATAAATTAATTTAAAAAACATACTCAATTGCAATAAACATTAAATAATGTTATAATATTATTATAAATAAAATTTATTATAATAAAAAAACAAAGAAATAATTATGTCCAATGTGCTTCCATTTATCAGATCATTTCAGGGATTAAAGGAAATTGCGCCAAGATCTTTTAATTCTAATACTCAGGCAGATCGAGAGACCGCTTCCCGGCTTAACGTTGAAATAGAAAGATTAAAAAATTTTTTATATAAAGATTCAGACTTCTTTGAAAAAATGCAATCTTTAGGGCCTGATTTCCGTGTGACAATCTCAACTGAAGGAATCAGTTTTTATAATGACAGAACATTTTTTCCAATTTATTTAGATGGTTACAATGCCGCTCATACAGAGATAAAAGATGAAATTTTCACAATCATGGGTCTGTATTTTTTTCAAAGCCCAGCATTAGAAAGAATGCCATCCTCAAGACCTTCACCTATGACAGTGCCTTCCCCACAAGTAAGGCAAGACAGTTCTGAAAATGCTAGAGCACAATCAAGAAGTCTGCTATCCGATCAAAGTTATCCAGCACACCCCAATACTCCTTTAACTCCAAGATCAAGAGCTGGAAGTGAATCTTCAACACCAGCAGATGAAAGAGAAGATTCTTCTCAAGAAAGAATACGCAATTTAGAAGGTCAGCTACAAGCTGCAAATAACGAGGCAGAGAGAAACAGACAAAATTTCGCTGCATTAAATCAAGAAAAAGCTGCTCGTGAAGCTCATTATGAACAACTTTTACAAAGACAAAATTTAGAAAATGCAGCGCTAGCAAAACAACTCCATGATCAACACAGTCGAAACCAAGAGTTAGAAAAATTATTGAAAGCAGAAAATGATTTAACAA
>Ga0351911_1035_pt1 | contig 61044 bp, 43 predicted proteins | sample TotcelHT113001L6_FD_206871 | JGI IMG/M metagenome (GOLD analysis project Ga0351911, IMG submission 206871) | Enriched cells from coal bed in the Powder River Basin, Montana, United States - Total cells T11 rep1 HSBNCT.T11.300.1.L6 ... | reverse complement strand
CAGCATGAACTTAGCGGGTACCGCATTCCATCAACCAACTTTTGCGCGTCGATTTCTTGGTGGCGTCCAGCCGTCACGAGGACCACCTGGTCACGAGGCCATCACCACGGATCGGGAACGAGGGGCAACCGGTCTCGATGCTGCGGACCCGCCGGCGATGCAGCTGGCCCCCGTGGCGATGATCGGCGACGCGGCCGGGCTGGTCTCACGTCCGCAGCTGGTGACGATCCCATCGGGCAACGATCGGCGACGCAGCCGGGCTGGTCTCACGTCCGCAGCTGGTGACGATCCCATCGGGCAACGATCGGCGACGCGGCCGGGACCTGGTGACTGTCACCACGGGCGTACGACACGCCCCAGGAAGACAACCAGGGCAACGGCAACCCGTTTCCACTTGGCAACGATCGGGGACGCGGCCGGGACCCGGTGACCATCACCACGGATCGGGAACGAGGGGCAACCGGTCGCGATGCTGCGGATCCGCCGGCGATGCAGCTGGCCCCCGTGGCGATGATCGGCGACGCGGCCGGGCTGGTCTCACGTCCGCAGCTGGTGACGATCCCATCGGGCAACGATCGGCTACGCGGCCGGGACCTGGTGACCGTCACCACGGATCGGGAACGAGGGGCAACCGGTCGCGATGCTGCGGATCCGCCGGCGATGCAGCTGGCCCACGTGGCGATGATCGGCGACGCGGCCGGGCGTTTGGTCTGACGTCCGCAGCTGGTGACGGTCCCATCGGGCGATCGCCGCCGGCGTGGCGTCTTCATTTCCGCGGAAATGTCGGCATCGTCTGAATTGGGAAAATCCGGTATCATGTCCGTCTCTGAACGACTTGAAGCCAGCCAGCCCTAGCGGGGCGTGCGGTTGCTGATACTCCCGAAGCGACGACGCCCCGCTATGGGCTTCAAAAGCGCTGGTTGCGATGCTCTCCGCGACGGCTTTCATTTCCGCGGAAATGCCCGTGGGTTCTCTGCCGTCTGCAGCTGGTTGCGGCGACGCGCACCGGTCTTGACGGGAAAGACGGGAGTGGTAGATTCACGGAAGCGCGGCAGGGGTCTGCAGCCCTGGCCGGATACCTTGACCGGCCCGCCGCGCGTCTTTCTTCCCTCAAGGGTCACTAACAAGTAGGTGACAGGTGGCGAGCAATAAAACCGTTGTGCTCCAATTCCCCACACTATCTCAAGCTAATAAAGCTAATCTTCTTTGGCTTGGGCAAGTAATGCGTCCTCTGTCCATTCACTACGATGGGCCTGATGATGGTGAGTTCTACGAAATTGATCCAGTCACGAATGAAAAGTCCGCTGTGCTCATGTTGCGGGCCAACAGGGATTACAAAGTTTTTTTTCAAGAAGGGCATTCTTACTGCGTTTCTTCAAGCCCGGAGTCTACGTTTTCGTTGAAACTAGGAGAAGGCGCGACCGAGGCATTTGTTCACTGCAAAATAGGAGAGAATCAATCAATCATTGGCTTCGATGGTGTTGGAATTAAGGTGGAGGTGGATTCAGCGGCGGCTTCGGCTACCACTCCCGCCGCCCCGCCCCCGCCGGCCGACAGCCCAGCGGCGGATGCGATCGACCCGGACATTCCGTCTGTCGTCGCGTCCACCGACAGCGACGCCCCCGCCGATCAGATCAAAAAAAATGCCGACACGAATGGTTGGAAATCGAGGGCTGGGCAGAAGGCAGAAGCAAACGAACGAGTTCGCCAGTTGTTGGAACAAGACCCGACGTTGCTTGACAACATCCGCCAGCTTGCCAGACTCATTGGCCGTTCCTGGGAGTACACGAAGACGCTGCCGGCGGTTGAACATGCCGAAACGGCCCGGAACGAAGCAACGCGACGCCGAAATGAACTCCCGTTGAGTCCCGAAATGCTGAACGCGATTCCCGACGCAGAAGCCGAGCTTAAGCGCCTCGTTGGTCAATCCCTGGAGGATTCCGAGAGGGAAAGGAACTTGCCCCGCAAAAGAAAAGCCGCTTGCGAGCGATTATGAGCGCTCGCGAGCGCTCGCGAGCGCTCGCAAAAAATCGACAACGATTTCAGCCGGAAAATTCCGGCTTTTTTCGTTTCTTGGGCGTGTTCGCGCTGTGATAGGTGAGGGCTGAACATTGTTTGGAGATCAACCGCCATGTCACAGGCAGAGCCGATTCTACGAACACCGGGCGTGATTGCCCGGGAATTGAATGTCCCGATCCACCGCGTATTGAATGTGCTGGCCACACGCGAGCACATCAAGCCGGTTGCCCGGGCGGGAACGCTACGGCTGTATGACCTCGCCGCGATTGCCCACATCAGGCATGAACTGAACGCCATCGACGCCCGCCGATCGACGGGGCGCCGGAGACTCGCCGATGGATAGGATGATCCGACAGGACAAATCAGGGCAACGCCTGCTTTTCCCCATCCCGGGCTTTGGCGCCCGCACGGCCCCCAAGCCACCGCCGGCGCATCACGACGTGGACACGTCGCAAGCCGCGGCTGCGGCCGTGGCCCGCACGGTTCCATCACGCAAGGAGCTGGCCCGGCGGCTGATCGAGGCTGCCGGCGAGCGCGGCTTGACCAACCACGAACTAGCTGCCGTGACAGGCTGGTTACTGGCGTCCACAACGCCCATAACCAACGCCCTGGCTGCCGATCGGCTGATCCTCGACTCTGGCCGCCGGCGACCGTCGCCTTCGAACATGCCCTGCAAGGTCTGGATCTCGAACAAAGGGGGCACGCGGTGAGAGAAGCCACATCGGTTATCGTGCCCAAGCAAACCACACCGATTGTGAACGGCAGGGACGTTGTCAACTGGCACCTAACGCGTCGGGCAATCCGGGAATGGGTTTTACCTCGCGCTGTCTTGCGATCCGGACTTGACCCCCGAGCCCAAGAGTTGCTGGCCACGTTGTGGAATCTGTTTGCTGCTGCTTGCTACGCTCCCTTTCCATTCGTGACGGGTGAACTGGAGAAGTTCAATTGGAAGCCCCGTAGCGTGAACCGTTGGTTCCAGATCATCTATGACCAAAAATGGATCGAACTCTTGCCTACCGACGAGGCGTTGGGAAAGGGCTTTGAACATCTACGCCAGTTTCAATTCACAGACCGGATTTTCCCGCCTGTAGATAACAAAAATCGGCAGTTACTGCTGTTCGAAAAGGAGCCTTTCGCGCCGCCGGTCTTCTTGGGACGCCTGCACGATCTCACAAAAGTCATCGCCCCGACGTTGCTCTTGATGGATAGCCGCATCCCCGCCGGTCTGACCATTCCTGCCTGGTATTACGACCTGGATGGCGACTGGGAAAGCAAGATTACGCGGATTCGAATCGACGAGTTTGCGGACCTGTTTGGCCGCGATCAGAAACGCTTCCGAGAGCTGAAAAGGACGATGAAGACTCTTGGCTATTGGCGGGAAGTCGGATCGGGATCGGGCTTCATCGACATCCAACGATGCAAGGCGTTTCACCTGCCGCAACAGAAACGCATCCTTGCAGCGATGGCCGATTTTGACCCGAGCCTTGTGACGCAGTTGCTTCCGATGGTTGCGAGCACACCGCACGATGTGCCACTCGCCACCGTGGTGATTCCGGCGGCCGTGTTCCCGGGCATTGCGGCGGCGGTTTCGGCTACCACTTCCGCCGCGCCGTCCCCGCCGGCTGACAGCCCAGCGGCGGATTCGGTTACCAAATCCGCCGCGCCGTCCCCGCCGACTGACAGGGCAGAGGCGGTTTCGGCTACCAAATCCGCCGCGCCGTCCCGGATGGCCGACAGGGCAGAGGCGGTTTCGGTTACCACTTCCGCCGCGCCGTCCGAGAGCGAAAAGACACAATCTGACCGCATTACCATGCAACACGCCGCAAACACGGAGTATTTGCGGCGACTGGCAGAATCCGATACTGTTCGGCACGCGGTTTGCGATTTTAAGATCTTCGAAAATCAAAAATCTGAAGATCTTCCTTGCGCTGACCAGACGAACATCGAAGATCCGAAGATCAGCCCTGACGACATCAGTAGAACTGAACACGCCATCTTCAAGGGGCTTGTCAATCCGAGCGGTCTGTATCCGTGGTTCGTGTTCTTGATTGCGGCAATGGTCAACGGGTACAAGGCGCAATGGTACCTTCGGGAATCGGACGATGCCGACGATCGGCCCTTACCTGAAATCAGCTTCTCGGAGCGCGATCTAGCATCCATCATCGACTGGGCAAGAAACACCCCGCCCAATCAACGCGCCTTCGCATTCATTGGAGCCTGCAAACGCCGCGTTCTCGAAGTGGCGGGTTTTAGCCGCGATGAATCCGCAGAGCTCAAGGACAACCTCCAATCTCCAGCCATTCCCATGCTACGAAACTTCGCGCGTCAGATCGGCTATCCGTGGCCATCCGAACGCACAATGAGGGACGCTTACTAACATCCGACCCGAGGTTTTCAAATGAACCGATACGACGAAACATTCGACGCGACGGTCAAGCGCATCTTTGGCCCGAACGCCCGCCTGGTTGCCACCGTGGGCCCGCTGAAACGACCTGGCCAGTTGCGTATCGTGCTTGACCGTCGCGTGCTGGGCATCGGGCGGACTTTCGCCGAGGCCCTGCAGGACGCCCTACGACAGATGTGGAAAGACACAATCGCCGTCTGAACTGGACGACGACAGAAAAGAGCCGGCCGACTCCCCGCCTCGTGAGTTGGGAGCCGGCCGACAGGACACGAAGTTGAACGCCTTTTTTGAAGGAGCCCAAGACGTGTTGGTACTTAGCAGAAAGCCCATGGAACAAATCCGGATCGGCAGCGACATCATCTTAACCGTTCTCCGCTCGAGAACCAACCGAGTAACGATCGGCATTGATGCCCCGCAGGGTCTGCGCGTATGCCGAAATGAACTGATCGTCGGCAGCGTGGACAATCAGGTTGACGACTGTACAGCCGTTGCAAACGAAGGGAGGGACAGCGAACGTGATTAAGTCCAACAACGACAGGGACAGCGATAGCTGCCCGGTCACTATGGCCTTGCGACCGCGGGAGGCCGCCGCCGCCTTGGGCATCTCCGAGCGGCTGCTGTGGACGATGACCAAGGCCGGAGAAGTCCCCCACGTGCGTTTCGGGCGAGCGATCGTCTACCCCGTGGCCAAGCTGGAAGAATGGCTGCAGGGGAAAATCGGGACAGAAAAACCGGCAGGGTAGTTGACGCCGCCCCGCCTGGCGCGCAAGAATCGGGGTACTTAAACCTGAGTCTTCGGACTCACGACCGGAAGGAATGTTTGATGTTCGACAAAAAGGCCGCATCCCTCGTTTGCCGTGCGCGTTCCGTAAGGCCGCGCGGGCGCTCTTCCGGGCGCCTAAGTAGCGACAAACGAGGGTTGCGGCTTTTTTGCTGCGCGGTCCGAAAGATGGCGCCGCTGCAGCTGGGAGAATTTCATGATTCCCATAGTAAGTCACGATGGCAAAGCCAACCTTTCGATTTTCTTCGAGAAGTGCTATTTGCCGAATTTGTTGCAGGGCAAGAAATGCCAATACCTCAGCCAATTCCGTACGGCGATACGTTGGCTGTCCAAGGCGCTCGAGCGTGAAGCGACGCTACGAGATTTGAGCCTTGAGGCAATCGAAATCATGACTCGGGCCATTCTTCAGGAAGGATTGAGCGAGGGCCATGCGAGCGTACTCGCTTCCCGAATAAGGAGCATCTGGCGTTTTGCCTACCAAATTGGCGCGGTTGAAAAGTTGCAGATCAGGCGTCGACCGCGAACTCCCGACAAGGGGGCGGGTTCATCCAACTCCGTTCCTGAAGCTGCGGATGGGACTGTTCGCCATTTTTTCGCAACGGTCTATTGTCCGGAGAACATGATCGGGAAAACGGAAAAGGCCAAGAACGACCATCGGCGGATGTTGCTCGGTATGCGAGAGGTTTTCAAGCGAGACGTCTTGCTCTCCGAGTTGAACGACACCGTCGCGGCGAAGTTCTTGAACGGTCTTGTTTCGCGCGGCATGTCAAACGTTACCGTGAACAATTACCGGGCTAAGTTGTTCTCCATCTGGCGTTTCGCGTATGATCGCGGACTCTTGAAAGCGTTGCCTCGAGTACCCAGGTTGCAGGAATCGGTTGACGAGCCGGACGCCTGGACAGAGGATGAAGCCCGCCGCATCGTGGAAGCTGCTAGCCGACTTACGGGCAGAGCAATTGCAGGAATTCCGCGTGGCAAGTTCTGGAAAGCGTTCCTGCTGGTCGGCTACTGGACAGCCTTGAGGCGAGGTTCCCTGCTGGCTATCAAGCGAACGGACCTTGATTTGGAAGATGGCTGGTTGTATGTCCAAGCGAATCGGATGAAGAACCGGCGCGGGAAATGTTTTCGCTTGGGCGTTGATGCGCTCGACGCCATCCGCCAGATTTGGCTTCCTCCGCGTGAATTGCTTTTTCCTTGGACCGGCGATGTTTCAAGCACAAAAGTTGATTTTCGGAAGATCCTCCAACTCGCAAACATCCAACCGAGTCGGCGAAAATCTATGACTCAGATGCATAAATGGCGGCGGACCGTCGCTACATTGGCAGCGGCTCGAGGTGGTATGGCAGCGGCAATCTCTTTACTCGGACACAGCGGGGCGGACGTGACCAAACGCTACATTGACCCCAGCAAACTACCGGGAAACGATGCGACGAGATTCTTGCCGCCAATGGAATTCCCGCCTGCCCCGTTGCCTCCGACCATGGACAATGGCGCCCGCGGACCTGACGACGGCGGCGGACCTGACGACGGCCGCGGACCTGACCACGGCCGCGGACCTGACGACGACGGCGGACCTGACGACGGCCGCGGACCTGACGACGGCCGCGGACCTGACGACGGCCGCGGACCTGACCACGGCCGCGGACCTGACCACGGCGGCGGACCTGACGACGGCCGCGGACCTGACGACGGCCGCGGACCTGACGTCCAAACCGGCGCTAGCGTTGGCGACGAATTACTTTCCCTTCCCGACGATGGGATTTCACGGCGAGGAATGCTGAGAGCAGGCTTAGGGCTTCTGTGCGCCTTCACGTTGCCCAAGCCGGGACGGGCCGCCGATTTTGCCGTTCAGGCATGGTTGGATGCCAATGGCGTAGAACTCCCCGAACTTACCAACGAGCTGGCACGATGGGAACGGACGGCAATCGCCCAATCGTTTCCCGCGGTCCGGAATTGCGTAAAGTACATCACGGTTATCCGTTGGGTGCCCGGTATCGTTTTCTGTGTCGGCACATCGCCTGATGATGCGACGGCGATGTTGGCCGCCGCCAAGACGGCGACGCACCGAGCTGGATCCCGAGTCTTAGCGGAGGGCTGGTCGGATGATCGCCGCGTGTGGGCGTTCTTTGCGACTGGCGACATGCAGACCCTTGCGCCAATCATGGAAACCATCGCCCCTCCCGTCAAGGCTTGGCGGGAGTTCGACCTTCGTTCGGTCCACTACCGCTTGCCGGAGCCCAAGAACGGGAGCCAAGATGTCGAACCGTGCAACGGAAAGGAGGCGGCCCGGTGACCCAAACAAAGCTACACTTTCCCCAAGACGCCATCTGGCAGCACGCAACCCAGATGACTTTGAAGCTGATGCTGAGCGCCGAAAAGAAATGGTACCTGACATTCAGTGTTGAAGGGCTGATTGGACCGAACCCGTTTGAAGACGACGACGAAGATGAAGCGGCGGGGGGCTTGCTTCAAGAGCGGGCCGTTTGCGACCCGGCCGCGGTTGTGCAGTCCATTGTTTCCGAGCTTATTGGACGAAAGGACGACGCGTCCGATGGCGACTTTTGACGCGATTGCGGGGCCGATTGTGGCCGTTGTCGGGGCGTTTCTGCTGGGCTGGATTCTGCGCGGACTTCGCGCTGATCAGCAAGCCAACAGGTAACGGACAAGAACGAAAACGGCCGCGCCGGTCACGGCAATGATCGGCGCGGCCAAAACAAACTTTCCGCAAGGGCATCGTAGCATGGCCAGTATTTCGACGCGAGGGAACGGCCGTTGGTTTGTCCGGTTCATCGACCTGCAGGGTGATCGGAAAACCATGTCGTTGGACACAAGGTCCGAACGGCAAGCCACGGCGATCAAGCTGCACCTCGAAAACATTCTTTCCGCCAAGGGCACAGGGCAAACCATTGACCCCGCGACGGCCGCTTGGCTGGCGAACCTGGAACGGGACAAGGCCGGTCGCCGCTTGCGGCTGAAACTCATTTCGGCCGGCTTGGTCGACCCGACTGCAGGGGAACCTCGGCCGGCCGAGAGCGCGGCCCCGGACGTGTTGACGCTGGGCAAGTTCCTGGAACGGTACTTCGCGAAGCGGAACGACGTGAAAACCTCGACACAAACCAACTGGGCGCACACCCGCCGAAACCTGTTGGGCTTTTTTGGCAACGACAAGCCCCTCGAGAAGATCACGGTTGCCGACGCCAAGGACTTCGAACGCTTCCTGAAAACACAAGCCCGGGAAGGCCGATACGGGGACGCCAGCAAGAAGGACAGCTTGGGGCTGGCTACCCGTCACAAGCGGATCGGCAACGCCAAGCAGTTCTTCCAGGATGCCGTGGACGCGGAACTGATCCCCAAGAACCCCTTTGCCGGCCTGGAATCTTCCAGGAAGGCAAACGACGAGCGGAAATTCTTCGTTACCCAAGACGCCGCCTATCGCGTGCTGGAAGCCTGCCCAGATGCCGATTGGCGGCTGCTGTTCGCCTTGTGCCGGTTTGGCGGGATGCGTTGCCCGTCAGAAACACTCGGCTTCCGTTTGGCCGATGTGGTTTGGGACAAAGACCGGTTCATGGTCCGCAGCCCCAAAACCGAACACCACGAAGGCAAAGCCAGCCGTTGGGTTCCGATCTTCCCGGAACTCAGACCCTACCTGACGGCCGCTTGGGAGCAAGCCCAGCCGAAGCAAGAATTCTTCCTCGAGCGCTTCCAGGGAAAAAGCGACGCCTACCTTCGAACCATGCTGATGAAAATCATTCGCCGTTGCGGTTTGGACCAATGGCCGAAACTTTTCCAGAATTTGCGCTCGAGCCGACAAACGGAGTTGGAAGAAACGTTTCCAACCCACGTGGTCTGCGCTTGGATGGGCAACAGCCCCCAAGTTGCCCGAGCCCATTATCTGCAAATCACTGACGATCATTTCCACCGCGCGACAGCGGAAACGACCGGAAAAGCCAGTGGAGCGCTGGCCGTCGCGCTCCAAAAGCGCTCCACACTGGCGCCGCAAGACGTCGCACAAGCCGGGGTGACACCCACGAAACCCGCACTAAACCGCATGGTTTCGCATGACGCACCCCTTGAAATGGGCGTTACTGGACTCGAACCAGTGACCTCCACGATGTCAACGTGGCGATCTAACCAACTGATCTAAACGCCCTGTGCTAGCTGGGGCGGCGAAATCGCCTCTTGGCCTCAGATGTACGTAAATGTGATCGAATCTCCGTTGCAAGTCAAGGTGGGGTGCCGTTCGAGATCTCAGATGTTGTGGCTCGCAGAGGATCGGGCAACAGGGCTGCGCCCGGTGCTTGCAGCCAGCCGGAATTATGGACGTGGGGCTTCGGATCTTGCTGCTCCGAAAATGGGAATTTGTTTCGAACTGCGTTGTTTACCGACGGAAAACAGCACGGGCGCGCCCCCACGTGGCAAACGTTCACGGCCCGGCAGCTAGTTGCTCGTCGGGCTCCGTCCAGTCGGCGGCCAGCCATAGGATCGCGGTTCCGTCTTGGCTGCCGGTCAATACCGACTTGCCGTCGGGCGAGAAGGCGACCGAGGTGACCTCTTGCGAGTGCCCTTTCAACGTAAGGATCTCTTGCCCCGTCTTCGCGTCCCACAGGATCGCCGAGTAATCCTCGCTGCCGGTCAAGATGCGTGTCGGCTCGGCCTCGGGCGAGAAGGCGACCGAGGTCACGGCGGCGGTGTGGCCTTTGAGGTGCTGGACTCTCGTGGCATGATTCCTTTCCAACTTCCACACGATCGCCGAGTTGTCGGCGCTGCCGGTGACGACCCACTGGTCGTTGGCGGAAAAAGCCGCCTGCGAGACAGCCCAGGTATGCCCGGACAAGATGGTCAGCGATTGCCCGGTCGCGACGTCCCAGATCTGCGCCGTCCTGTCGCGCGAGGCGGTCAGGACGCGGCGACTGTCGTGCGAGAAGACGGCGTGCAGCACGCCGCCGTGATGTCCGGTGAGCGTCCGCAGCAAACGCCAGTCCGCCGTGCTCCACAACTTGGCCGTGCCGTCGTCACTGGCCGTGACCACCATCCGGCCGTCCCGCGAGAACGCCGCCTGATGAATTCGGCCTCGGTGCGCCTGCTGCGGCTGGTCGAGTTCCTCGCCCAGTCGGCAGACGACTTGGCCAGCGTCCACGTCCCAGACCCGCGCCGAATTGTCCCAACTGCCGGTGATCAAGTGCTTGCCGTCCGGCGAGAACTGGGCCGAGGCGATGGCGCCGTGCGGACTGAAGTCCATCAATTCGCGGTTCCGCGGCGCGACTTCCCGGCGCAAATCCCACAGCCGTGCGGAATCGCCGCCGACCGTCACCACGCGGTCGCCTTGGGGCGAGAATTCCGCCGCCCAAACCAAGCCGCGGAGCACGCCGCCGCGAAGATCGAGGAACGGCCCCAGCCGATCGGAACCGGCCGAGTAGAGCACCTCTGAGCCGTCCGCCAGATTCCAGACCCGGACCTGCCGATCGTCGGCGGCGACGGTCAGTCCAGTCCTGCCATCGGGCGAAACAGCTACGGAAAAGGTGGTTTTCCACAGATCCGCAGCTTGACATCCGAAGGCGGCGGCCAGTTTGTCGGCCAACGCGGATGTGGGGTCCGTCTTGATTGTCAACAAATCCGAGATCGTCCCTTCGGAAACCTGGCACTGGGCGGCCAGTTGTTGGACGTTCCAGCGGAAATCGAGCATCCGGCGGCGGACGTTTTGGGCCAGGGCCGCACGGCCGCCGGTCGCCGGCAAAGTCCGAATTTCTTGCGCCGCGGCGAGGTCCCACAACCGCACCGCGCCGTCGGAGCAGGCGGTCAGCGCCAAGCGGCCGTCGTCGGAGACCGCCAGCGACAGCACGCCGCCCGGATGTCGCAGCAGGCTCTCCTTGATTTCCGTACCGGCGGGAATCCGCCACTGGCGGACGGCGTTATGGTTGCTGGCGGTCAGCAACCGCTGGCCGTCGGGCAGAAACGCCGCTGCATTGATTTGGTCGTCCTCCCACAGGGTTGCAAGCAGTTCGCCGGTCTCGCGGTCCCACAGGTTGCCGCGTCCGTTCCGATCGCCGCTGAACACCAATCGATCGTCGGGCGAGAACGCCACCGCCGAGACTTCGGTCTTATGCCCCTTCCATTCGCGCACCTGTTGCCCGTCTGCCGCGTTCCACAGCTTGGCGGCCCAGGCTTCGTCCGGCGGCGGGTAGTGGCTTCCGGTCACGATCCAGCGGCCGTCGTGGGAAACGGCGGCGGTGCCCCGCAAGCCCGTGCCTTGCAGGCGGAGGCTGACCAATTCCGCGCCGGTGGCTACGTCCCAAGAGCGAGTGGTGTTGTCGATCGATGTGGTCAACAGCCGCTTGCCGTCGGGAAAGAATCGCGCCGTCGCCGCGGTAAACTCATGGCCCTCGCGCAGCTGCCGAAGTTCGCCCCCCGTCGCGGCGTCCCACGTCTTGGCAGTGCGGTCGCGGCTGGCGGTCGCCACGCGGCGGCCATCGGGCGAGTAGGCTGCGGCGAGCACCGCGTCCAGGTGGCCGCTCAGCACATGGCCGCGCAGCACCCGGGCCTCCTCATACCCTTGTACGTCCCAGAATTTGACCCATCCATCGTGGCTGGCGGACACCGCGAAACGACCGTCGTCCGTCAACGCACACGCTTCAACCCAGCCGTCATGACCTCGCAGCGTCTTGATGACGGCTCCCAAGGCGACGTCCCAAACGATGACCGCGTTGTCGTGGCTGCCGCTGACAAGCCGCCGGCCGTCTTGCGCGAAGGCGAGCGATCGAACGGCGGCTTTGTGGCCCGTCAGGGCCACAAACGGTTGCGGCGGCATTTTCTGGCCCGCGATCGCCTTGGCATAGTCAAACGGCTGCAACTCGTCCGGATCCCAAATCAGCACGCGATTGTCCAACCCGCCCGATGCCACGTGGCGGCCGTCGGGCGCGAACACGGCGGTATACACCGGCGTTTGGCTACCGTCCTTGCGGTGACCGGTGAACGGCACCGCCACAGGTTCGCCGGTCTCGACCGACCAGACGAGGGCCGATCCATCGTGGCTGGCGGTGACAATCCGCTGCTCGTCAGGCGAAAAAGCCGCCGACCAGACCCACCAATCGTGGCCGGCGAAGGTGCGGATCAATTCGCCTGTATCCACGTTCCACAGCCGGGCTGTCGTGTCGTACGAGCTGGTCAGTAACCGTCGTCCGTCGCGGGAGAACTGGACGCTGCAGACGGTATCGGTGTGGCCTTCCAAGCGGCGAACCAACTGGCCGTCGGCGGCGTCCCACAGCCGCAGGTAGCCACCGGCGCGATCGCTGCTGGCCGTGGCCAGCAACTTTCCGTCGGCCGAGAGCGCGACGGCGTTGACGAAACTGGTCTGGGCGTGTGCGATGACCAGGGGCGGCTGGTCCCCGTCGAGCCTCCAGAGCTTGACCATTCCGTTCCAGCCGCCGGCAGCGAGGCGTTGACCGTCGGAGGAGATCGCCAGTGTCTCGAGCCGCACCCCGGCTTCCAGCGAACGGACGTCTTGTCGGCAGAGGAAGTTCAATCGCCCCCATTCCCAGTTCCGATACATCGGGCGGCAGTGTTTCAGCAATTCGCGAGCTGTGTCGAAGGCGTTCTCGTCGATCTTGGCAGCCGCCAGGCCGATCGAGGTGATGTACGCTTGGTACTCGGCTTCTGCCTTGGCCTTGCGCTCTCGCTCGCTTGCTCGTTCGGCTTCGGCCTGAGCCAACTGGGCGGCTTGGCGAGCTTGTGTTTCGTGTTCCTTGGCCGCCAAGGCCGCCAATTTGGCCTCCTCCTCGGATTTCCTCGCCAAGCGTTCCTTCTGTTCGGCCGCTTGGGCCAGTTCGCGAGCCCGCCGCTCGTCGGCTTGTGCGGCCAGCGCCGCATCCTTCGCCTCGCTTTCCTGTTCGCGAGCTTGTTCGGCTTCCGTCTTGGCATGCTCGGCCGTCTGGCGAGCCTGCTGTTCCAGGTCCTTGGCGTCGACCGCCAGTTGCCGCTGCCGCTCTGCCTCCTTGCGTTCTTCGTTGACGGCGAAAAAGGCCCCGCTGACGACCAGGAACACTAGCGCCAGCAGCGCCGCCACGGCGCGTTTGGCGGTCTTCAAGCGCCGTTGCCGGGCGTCGCGTTCCTGCTGGGCGGAACGGATTTCACGCAACAACTCGGCCTGTGCGGGGAACTGAGGGTCCAACAGCGAAGCCCCCAGATCGAAGTCGCCCTTGGCATAGGCGCTGCGGGCGTAGGCCAGCTTGGCCGCCTTGACGCCGGCTTGGGCACTCGCGTTCTCGGGCCACAGGTTCGCCGCTTCTCGAAAGCCGAAGATCGCCTGAGCAAATTCCTGATAGTCGTCAGACCGCCGGGCGGCATCGAGCTCCTGCTCGGCCCGAGCCGCCAGCGCGATGCTCTCCGAATGGGCCTGGTAGCCGCGAATCGCGGCCTGAAAATCGCGGACCGAAGCGAACCGTCCCGTCGGCTCGGTGGCCATGGCTTTCAGGGCGATGTCCACCAACTCGCCTTTCTTCTCCGTCGGCGCGACTTTGTTCTTCGAGGCTGACAGCAGGCAGGTTGTGACGTCCTTGCCCGTGTGCGGCGGATGGCCGGTGACGATCTGGTACAGGATGGCCCCCAGCAGATAAACGTCGCTGTGAAAGCCAATTCGCTTGATCGGTCCCAAGGTCATCTCCGGTGCCATATAGGCCGGGGTACCGCCCATACTGACCGGCGGCGTGACGTTTCGCCCCTTGCCAAACTCCAGGGTGGGCAAGGCCAGGCCCCAGTCCATCACGAGGACTTCGCCGTACTCGCCCAGCATGATGTTTTCCGGTTTCAGGTCGCGGTGGATGATTCCGCGGGAATGGGCAAAGGCCATGGCGTCGGCGACTTTTAGCAAGATCTCCAGATTCTCGCTCAGCGGCAACTGGCCGATGCGGGCGTCCCAGGGCGTGCCCAGCACGCGCTTCATCGAGTAAAACAAGGCGCCTTCCTGGTTGGTCCCCAAGTCGTAGATAGGCACGATATTGGGGTGATCCAGTTCGCCGGTGATGACGGCTTCGGAGAGGAATTTCTGTCGCTGATGCTCGTCCGCTGCCTTCTGCTTCAACATCTTGATCGCCACCGTCCGGTCGATCGACGCTTGGCGGGCCAAATAGACCACGCCCATGCCGCCTTCGCCCAAACGATCGATCAAGTCGTAATCCGCACCACCCCCGGTAGCGTGCGGAGAGCCATCGTTCGCCGAACGCATCGCGCGCGGCTGAATGACCAGCGTCGACTTGCCGGGCGAACCCGTCGCCAATTTGCCTTTGATGGTCATCCCCGGCTTGGCCTCGGCGGCGTGTTCGCCCCAAATCTCCGTCAACTGGCGAGTGGCCTGAGGTTCTCCCTCCGTCGAGTCCATCGTCGCCCTGATTTCTGCGGACATCGGAGGGCCCCCCGCCGGAACGTAATCGCTGGCGTCGTCGATCGTCCCGCCGATGTTACCGTCGGAGGCGTCGGCGACGGTGGGCAAGCCCCTTGTTGCCCCCTCGCCCGGCGACGGATCACCGAGATCGTCGAGGGTGGCGTCGATCCGGCCGCCTTGCACGGCGGCGATGGTCGGCGAACCTTTGGGACCGTCCGCCGGCGCAACGGCAGAAAGATCGTCCACGGTCGCATCCCCCGAGAGTGCTCCGCCCGAATCGAGTGGCAAAGGCAATGCGGCCGGATCGACAGATTCAAGCGTGGCGTTCAAGTCCGCTGTATCTGGAATCGTCTTCTGGGGATCTTGTTCTTCAGATGGTTCGCGTGCCATAATCGCTGTCTCTGTCCGGTGCTGCCGTACAAGTTCGTGCCAAGTTCATTGCCAGGGGAGATCAATCGCTCGGATCCCGCACTGGATGGAATGCCTCCCGCCCTTGAATCCCCAGCTCAGATCTCAGATTTCAGATTTCAGATTTCAGATTTCAGATTTCAGATCTCAGATTTCAGATCTCAGATTTCAGATCTCAGATTTCAGATCTCACTCTCTCCGCTCCGCGTTCCAGCCGTCGCATCAACCGCGCCCCGGCGGTCAGCGATCGGCGGCTCGCGACAAACGCTCGATCGAACTGGCGATTCCATTCGTAGAAGCTCGCGCCGCCGATCGCGCCCGCAGCGAGGGCCGCGTCGCCCCAAACGGCAGCCGAGGCGTCTGGCACCGTGGATTGCCCCTCGCCACGCGTGTTTTCGGCCTTTGATGCATCCGCTGGTGCAGTCGGTGGCCGTTCGCTTTCCGAGCGGTCACCGCTGGCGTCCCTTTGGTTGACCTCGGCCGGCGGTTCGTCCCGCGGACGCTCGTCCTGCGGCCGCGTGTCTTCGATCTCCATCTGCCGCTCACTGACGGTATCGCGGAAATCCGCCGGCACAATTCGGCCTTGGTACACATTCAACTCTTGAATCATGCGTTCGCGTTCTGAATTGGCTTCCTTCAGGTAGATCCGATAGCGGCCGTTAGGAAACCGTTGGAACACTTCGAACAAGCCGCCCTCGATCAGTTCAGGCGGTAGATCAACGTCTTCGCCTTCCTGACCGGAGGCATCGACGCGCCGGAAGAAAACCCGCAGGCCGGTCTGGGAAGTGAACTCCAATTCCACCGCGGCCTGCTCGTACGTACTCGTCTGCTGGCTTCCGCCAATCGCCTGCGTCACGATCGGCACCGTGCCGGCCTCTTGACGCAGGGCCACCGGGACGATCTCCGACTTGATCACTTTGATTGCAGCGAACAACCCCGTGCCCGGAACGGTCAGTACGTCGGAAACCGTTGTCGTGAGGACTTGGCCGCCCTCTTGAAATACGATCCCGTTCAGCGGTTGATTCGCCTGGCTGCGTCCGTCGTAAGCAATCGTCACGTGGACCGGAATGGGCGCCGATGCATTCGTCGGATCGGGATTGCTCGTGTAGTACCGCTCGAAGCGATACGTCTGCCCAGCCACAAATCGCGTCTGGTTGGCGACGCTCGAGGCAGGCGGGTAGGTGACCACGCCGTTCGACCAGTCGATGGTGATTTGGTAGTTCTGGCCCACATCGCCCACCGTCACCTCGATAAACGCATGCCCCATCGAATTGACATTCGAACCTCCCTGGTCGACCGGGATCAACCGCACATCGACCGGAGGCGGCATGTCGCCGGGCGTGGGTGCGGCCGTCATCTGCCCCGTGCCAGTGGCAATCGTGACGCCGGGCTCGAGGCGGATCCGGCCACCCGCAGCAACGAGGATCACGCCGCGATCGGCGTTCACTCCGCTCTGGACTCCGCCATTGGTGGTCACGTCCTGCTGGATGACGATATCGCCATCCGCCTGCAAGTGAATACCGCCCCCGCCGAGATTGCCGGCGACATCGCTCGCGATCGGGGCCCCAACCGTCAACGACCCGCCCGTGACCGTCAGCAGGGTATCGCCCCCGCCGACATTCCGCACCGGATCGCTGACGAGGAGGTCCCCGTGATTCGCGACGGTGAGGATGCCGCCACCGCTGTTCGCCATGCCCAGCAGGCCATCGACGGTCCCGATCACCAATGGACCATCGTTGGCAACTTCGATACCGCCCGAACCGATGTTGCCCGCCGCCATCGTCCCGACCTGGGTTTCCAACGGATCGTCCACGCCGATTCCGCGTGCAGCCCGCAACGCCAGCGACGGGCTCACAATGTCGGCGCCACCGACATCCCCGGCATCCTGGATCGCGCCGTCTGCGGAAGTCAAGACCACCAGCGTCTCGGACACAAACCGTCCTACCGTGATTCCCGCATCGGCCGAGACTCGGATCGTTCCAGCCCCTGTGTCCATCATCGCGCCGTCGGCCATCAGCAGGCGGCCGTTGGCCGCAATGTCTACAGGGGCACCCGCCGTGGCAATCCGCGCCGTGGGTGACATTCTCACGTCGCCTCCGGCCTTGACAGACACAGTTCCAGAACCGGTTTCGATAAGAGCCTTGATCCAAATGTCGCGGGTCGCGTCGATCACCAAGGGACCATTCGCGTTCAAGGTGCTTACGTGATTGCTGAAGATCACGCTGCCAGTCGTCAAATCGATTCCATCGGGACTCGTCACCGATACCGCGCCATCGAATCTGGTCGTTCCATCACCGGCCTCTTGCACCAAAGTGGCCGCTCGTACACTTGCCACAGCGGTCACGTCGTGGGCACTTACAATCCTTAATTGATCCAGCCCCCCGCTTGCCCCGACTTGATCGCCAAACGTGACGTCTCCGTTTCCAGCGTCAAGCGTCAAGTCCCATGGCCCATTGTCGTCTCCATCTACCGTTCCCTCGAACGTCACCGAGGTCGTGCCGGTCAACGTGGTGTCAGCGCCTAGGATCACCGCGTCGCGAAACATCAGGACATCGCCGCTGATTGTGGCCGCGTTGATCGTCGTCGCGCCGGCCGCGTCCGTGGTCAGCGTGCCGATGCCGGTTATCGTGTCGAGCGGATCGTCTCCCAACGTTGTGGTGGGCGAATTGATCGTCAGATCATGGCCGTTGCCAGTCACCGGCCCGTAGAAAACCACGGAGCTTGTGCCGGTCAACGTCGTGTCAGCGCCCAGATTCACCGCGTCTTGGAACATCAGCACGTTGCCGCTGATCGTGGCCGCATTGATCGTCGTCGTGCCGGCCGCGTCCGTGGTCAGCGTGCCGATGCCGGTTATCGCATCGAGCGGATCGTCGCCCAGCGTTGTCGTGGGCGAGTTGATCGTCAGATCATGACCGTTGCCGGTCACCGACCCGTAGAACGTCACGGAGGTCGTACCGGTCAACGTCGTGTCGGCGCCCAGATTCACCGCGTCTTGGAACACCAGGACATCGCCACTGATTGTGGCCGTGTTGATCGTCGTCGTGCCGGCCGCATCCGTGGCAAGACGGCTCAAAGGCTGCAATGCACCGACGCTTCCGTTGAACGTTGTCGTGTTGGAACCGTTGATGGTAAGGGACTCGGTGCCGGGGTCAGCGTTGGCGTCGATCGTGGAACTGAACGTGAGATTCGTGATACCGTACTGTTGGAACGTCGCGTTCACGTCCAGCGTCACTGTACCGGCGATGTCGACCAATGTTTCCGCGGGGGTATGAGTATTGGTTGCAATCCGGATCGGCTGCAGCACTTTGTTGATATCGACCGGTTCGGAGTATACACCGCCATAGACGGTAACCGTCCCATCGCTGGCTACGCGATCGATACCGTCTTGGAGCGTGGCAAAGGCATTGTATTGAAAAATCAGACCCGTCGGATCGCTCGTGGCCGGTGTCGTACCGATGGGTGTTAACGCCCAACTATCGTCTACGTAGACCTCGGTTGGCGTGACGATGGTCAGGACCACATCGTTTCCGTCCCCGCCTTGGTAGGAAATCGTGAACGGAATACCGTTCAGGACGACCGTCGAGCCTTCGTTCAATCCGTCGAATGTCCCTGTCACGGGGTCGCTTCCGTCGTTGTCGATTAGAATGAAGCTGGCATCGTTCAGCGGCACGAAGGGCGTCACGCGACTGGCGACGAGCGTGACTCCGTCCAACACCACGTCTCCGCGGACGACGAGATTGTCGTAATGGGTTTGAGGATCCACTCCGGCGAGTTCCAGCGTCAACGTGTCTCCGGCGTTCAGTGTCAGGTTACCGTTGAGCACGATCTGCTCTGGGCTGGCGCCTGGCGAGAAATTCACGTCCTTGTTCGGCGTCACAGCGTCCACGTTTTCCGCGTACGTGCCGGTATGCACGCGGATCGTCCCGCCTGAGGCTGGCAACAGGCCGATTGCTTCCGTGATCCGGCCCGAAAATCCCACTTGTGGACTGTCGTCATCGACATGCAGAACCGAGAAGTCCCCCTGAAATCCGGGCCTTGTCGAATCAAGATCGGTGCCTGTGTCCAGCCAGGGCGTCCAGTCGACGTCGCCGATGATCCCCGCGCCAACCGCCGTGGGGTTACTCGTACCCCACCAGTTCCCCGAGGCATCGATCAAGAGGTCGCTGACGTTTTTGAGGTTGGCCGCCGAGTTACCCACAATACGGTTTCCGTGGATCACGTTCCCAGGCCCGATGTCGCCAGGGGAGCCGACGACCAGAATTCCCACCTCGTTGTTCTCGATGAACGAGTTCCGCACCACATTGCCCGTGGGGATTCCACCGGCCCAGCTCGACTTGGAGATGCGGACGCCCACCCCGCTGTTTCCGGAGAGGTTCGAGTCCTCGATCACGGTGTTGTGTGCGGACGAGAGGCTGATCCCGTTTGGCAATCCGCTCAGGGTCTGATCCGTGATGAGGTTGCCGTCGGCCGCTTGTCCCCAAACAATGATCCCCCAGCACCAGACGGCCGGATCGTAGAAGCCGCCCCACAACGATCCGCCGACAAGGTCGGAGATCGCGTTTTGGCTGATCACATTGCGGGGGCTCCTGTCCAACGCAATCGCATAGATCCCGATATTGTGCAGATTGTTCCCCCGGATGACATTTTCGGAGGCTGCAGAGTGGGGACCACCGACGATGTTGACACCAATGTAACCGATGTCGTAGATCTCATTGCCTTGGATGACGTTGTGCGAGCCGTAGCAGAGAATACCATAGTCGGTTTGGTCCACGACGCCGATTTGGCCGAGATTCCCTCGCAGGACATTGTTTCGGATCGTGTTGTGGTCGGAGCCGACGGCGATGCGGAGAATCTTGCTCTCTTTCCCGTCGTCCGTCGTGTCCTGTACCGTGAAGCCCTCGAAGGTGTTATGGTCTCCGCGAAGGAAGACACCGCCCGCAGTGGTGTCGGAGGGCGTGATTATGGTGTTGGCCGCACCGTCCGTCGAACGAATGGTGAGGTAGTCTTTGTTTATGGTCAGGTTTTCGGCGTAGTTTCCCGCCGCTACGCAGACTGTCCCCCCCTCGGCCGCGACGTCGATGCCATCCTGGATCTGGCCGGGAGCTGCCACGTAGATGGTCTGAGCAGATCCGGCGATCGCATTGGTCACATTGGCATGCAAGTACACTGTCGGGGCATCGATCGTCACCGTACCAGAGAACGTGCTCGTTGCCTTAACCCACACGCTATCGCCGGCTTCGCCGCCCGTCGTGATCCGTAGGCTTGTGTTCGCATGGAGGTTGTCGGCACTGGAGATCGTCACCCTGTCGACGCCGGCGACGGTTGTGGTGTCGATCACGATGGCCGAACCGCGGACGCGAGCGTTCTCGAAAGCCGTGCCGCCGCTGGTACCGGAGATCTGCAGCGCGGGCGTGACTCCGTCAATCAGCGTACTCTCGGCGATGTCGATCACGTCATCGCCACCCGGCAGGTTTAGCGTGAAGCTGCCGCCGACCACGTCATAGTCGATCGGCGCCAAACCGGCAAACGAGATCAGCCCGCTGTCGAGGTGGATGACACCGGAGCCGGAGACCGCGGCGTCGGGCAGATAGGTGGCCTTGAGTCCGCTGCCGACAATTCGCAGCGCATCATGGCCGTCTCCGCCGTTGAAAAAGATGCCTCCCGACGGAATCGGACTGCCTGCCGAGAAGTCGATTGTCAGCGTGTCGTTGCCGTCGCCCCCCAAGACCTGCAACTGCGCGATGTCGTGGACCTTCAATGCCTCGGTCTCTGATGTCGCCGAAATCAGGTCCGTCGACCAATGCTCTCCGCCGTCGCAACTGTATTGCAGATAACCTTCGGAATTAACGCCCAGCGACAGCGAATCGTTGGCACCGTCTGCCTGAAAGGTCACGACACCAACGTCCACCCCGACGGATACGCTCAGCACGCGGCGATCCTCCAATCTCGCCAGCGTCGGCTGAAAATCGACTTGATCACGGAGCGTCCGCCGCGCATTGTGGTCTCGCGTCCGCCGTCGGCGGTCCGCGAACAACCGCAAACGCTGAATCCAACCCTTCCACGCCATTGCGTCAGTCCTTGCTCGAAGAGGTTCGCCGACACGCTGCAGAACTCACTGCCGCGGTGCTTGACGCCACGTCCACCTTGATTTGCCACGGACATACGGCAAAAGGCTCGCCAACCCGCTTGGCCGCGGCTGGCGACCATGAAAACCACCCAGGCGTCGTCTTGCGCCCCGTAACCTGCTATTATCCTCAGCCAGACGCTGGGGTCAAACAAGATGGCAAGCGGATGGCAAGCGAATCCTGTCGCCTCCGCCGCCACGGATTACCCCTTCCAATGACGGTTACGGTTATGGAGCCTTTGAAATGACTGCTGTTGCTTTGACCATTGCCGGTTCCGACCCCTCGGGTGGAGCGGGCTTGCAAGCCGATCTGAAGACATTTCACCAGCATCGGGTGTACGGTGCCAGCGTGGTGACGCTGCTGACCGTGCAGAACACACAGCTGGTTCGGGACGTATTGGTCCTGGAGCCTGCGTTTGTGCTTGCCCAGTTGGATGCCGTCTTGGCAGATTTGCCGGTTGCAGCAGCCAAAACCGGCGCTTTGGGCAGCGTGGCGGTTGTGGAAGCCGTCGCCGAACGTGCCGCCCAACTGACGTTCCCCTTGGTGGTCGACCCGGTGATGATCAGCAAGCACGGGACCCGGCTGATCGACGAATCGGCCACGCAAGCCTTGGCGAAACGTCTGTTGCCATCCGCGCTGCTGGTGACGCCCAATCTGCTGGAGGCGGCGGCACTGTCCGGTCGAGTCGTCGAGGACGTGGCCGACATGGAAGACGCCGCTCGGGCCATCGCCGATCTGGGGGTGAAGAACGTGCTGGTGAAAGGTGGCCATTTGGCGGGGCAGGCGATCGATATCCTGTGGACCGGAGCAGAGATTCACCGTTTCGTCAGCGATCGCTGCGACACGCCGCACACCCACGGGACCGGCTGCGTCTACTCGGCAGCCATCACCGCCCGCCTGGCTCGGGGCGACGATCTACCGACCGCCGTACAGCGAGCGAAGCGTTTCGTGACCAACGCAATTCGCACCAATCCGGGTCTGGGCCACGGTTTCGGGCCGACGAATCTGTTCGCCGACACCGAGGTCGATCTGGAGAGTTAACCCGTGACCCGCTGCCGTTGAGCTCGATCAACACTCCCCCCTGGGGATGCAAGCGGTGCGATGCCTCGGTAATGCCAATGTTCGCAACGGGCAGAGAGCGCGAGCTGTCTGATCGCGCTGGAGTTCGAACCGAACCTTACGCTCGCCACGGCCGCGTGCGCGAGCCGACTTTCTGCAGGGCTTCCAAGGCGATCTTGACGTCGCTTTCGACCTGGAAATCGAACATTCCGGCGATGATAAAGTCGGCCCCGTTGCGGAAGGCGTGGGGAAAAGCCATTTGCGGTTTGATCGCTCCGGCGGCCATCACTTTGAAAGCCACCCAGGGCTTTTCGACGGTTTCCATGAACGCCGCCGTCTCCTCGGGATCGTTGCACCACATGTTGTCGTTGTTCAAATTGTGGTCGGACGCATTGCCCCGCATCCAGTCGTATTCCACGCGGTGCTCTTTGGGCGTCGCCGACCAGTACCGGTCCATGTGAAACGTCTTGACGTAATAGTCCGCGCCGACTTTGTCCCGCTCGCACGCGACCGGCATGTTCAGCGAATGCCCACCGACTCCGGCCGGCACGCCTTGGGCTTTGATCAAGTCGATCATCTGAGCGATCACGTCGGTCGAACCGCCATTCATCATGTGCGAATCGGTGACCCCGCCGTGCGAATACAGCATGGTGGCCCCCAAGTCGATCTGCCGCTTGATCGTCTCGTCCATGCGAGCTTTGTCCGCCATCAACGGGACGCAGACCATGCTCTGAATCGGCGTGCTGCGCTGCTCGTTGTACTTCGTAATCGGCCCCCAACATGCCGGATCCAGTTGGATCGTGTTGATGCCACACGCCAAGGCCAAATCCAGCGTCTCGAAGATCTTGGCCTCGGTGTTGTAGGAGGTGAACAGCTTCGAGGCGTACATCAAATCGCGGCTGTGAGCCCAACCACCGATCAGGTTCCCGCCGATGAACAGCCGACTCAGGGACACGTCGCCGATCTTGCCGCACGGCAGACTGCCGGGGGGAATGTCGGTCTTGGGTCGCTCCGCGGGATTTGCCTGCGCGGCCCCGTCCTCGATCGCGGCCTTCAAGGTCTGTTCTTCGATACTGGCATGCACCGCGCCAACCGCTGCCGCCCCAAGCACCCCCTTCGCCAGAAAGCACCGGCGGTCGATTCTGTCTGCCATGGCTGAATCCCTCTTCGATTGCACGAAAATACGCCGTTCTGAAACACGCACGTTGTTAGTTTCGGTCTGGACCCCGAAAAAGTCAACTCGACTTGCCGCCTTCGGCAACGGTGTAGGTCGCAAAAAATGGCTTGTAAGTATCCGGGGTGAACAAGCGGAACTCGCTTTCTCGCACGTACTCGTACGGTCCGGCGCGGCGCAGACTGTCCACCAAACGCTCGATCTGGATCTGGGACTTGTATACCGCAATGCTGTCGAGTTTGGTTTGAAACACTTCCGCGTCGCCGATGATCTCCAAATTGGGCAGGTCGACGAAATCACAGTAGACCGCCAATTCGCCCACGCTTGGCGTTTCGTCCAGCGGTTTGCCTAATTCGGGCCAGATCGCTCCTGCGGCGTGAAACACGCTGATCATCAGTTCGCTGTGGGTAATCCGATGGTCCGGATGCAGGTCGGTGTGGGTTGGAACGTAGACCCGCGTCGGGCGAATCTGCCGCAGATGATAGGTCAAGGCGTTTTGAAGGCCGATGTAACCGGCAATGTCATCCTCTCCCGATTGAGCCCTGCGACGGCCGATATACGGCACCAGACCGCCATCGGGATAGCCGATATAATGGACCTGCGACTCGGGAATCCCAAGAACCGCAAACGATTGATACGTCTCCTCTCGCCGAATCTGGATAATCTGGTCTCGATCTTCGATGCGACAGTATCCCATACAGCCATCCGTGACGATCAGCGCGTGGACGGTTGCGCCTTCGCGAATCGCGGCTTGCATGAACAAGCCGGCGCCGATGCATAAATCGTCATCGTGCGGGCTCACAAACAGCCAGGTTTGATTCGCCAAGCTCTTGTTGCCCATCGCCTGTGCCAGACAACTTGTCCGCTGCGCGCCGTGCTCGGTCAGTCGCGTAAATTGAAACTGGGCCATCAAAGCCTCCTGATTCTGCGGGATGGATTCTGCGGGATGGATGGAAGCGGCTGGGGGGACCAAGTTGGCTGCGGGACTACGAATTCAGGGCGTTTGCTGGCCAACCGTAGGTTTGTTGCAGTGCAAGGCGAACCGAGCCGGTAAGGTCTGAGAATCGTACCGGTTTTGAAAAGACGCGAAAAGCCCGGGCCTGCAATGCTTCTTCCGCCAAACGGTCATCCATGTCGGCACTCATCAGGATGCAAGGCAGTTGTTCGGTGATCTGTTTGACGCGGCGCAGGGTTTCCAACCCGCTCAGTCGCGGCATGTACATATCGAGCAACAGCAAATGCACCTGCACGCGCTGTACGATTTCCAGCGCTTCCTCGCCATCGCAAGCCGCCAGAGTGCGGAAGCCGCGCTGCTCCAACGCCGCGCGAAGGGTTTCGCGCAGGTCGTCGTCGTCGTCGGTGACCAGCAGGGAAGGGATTTCCAACTGCATCAATGCACCTTCGCCCGGTTGTTTCCCACGTTTGTGCGTTTATACTACTACTGAAACTTTATCGGTCAACACGAGATCCTGCGGAGAACAAGATGGCCGCCACAACCTTTTTCGCCCGCCACGAGTTCTTCATTCGCCGTCTCCACTCGATCACCGGCGTGTTTCCCGTCGGCGTCTACATGCTTGTCCACCTGGCGGTCAACGCCAGCCTACTCAGTGCGCCATCGACCTTCCAGAAGAATGTATATCAAATCCACAGCTTGGAAAGCCTGCTGCCGATCGTCGAGTGGTTATTTGTGCTGTTGCCCATTCTGTTTCACGGCATCATCGGTATTGTCATTATTCGTAGCGGGCAGGCGAACACGAGCATGTACCCGTACGCGGCCAACATCCGTTACACGCTGCAGCGAGCGACGGGCATCATCGCCTTTGCCTTTATTATATGGCACGTGTTCCATATGCACGGGTGGTTTCACTTCGACGCCTGGAAAGAAATTGTCGTCGCGCCGTTGCATGGGGCCCAGTTCAAGCCCTTCAACGCCGGCTCGACACTGGGCTTGGCCATGAGCAACGTGGTCGTCCTCGTCCTGTACGCCATCGGGGTTCTGTCCTGTGTGTACCACTTGGCGAACGGCCTGTGGACGATGGGCATTACCTGGGGCTTGTGGACTTCGCAGGCGGCGCAGCGGCGGGCCAATCGCTTGTGTGCGGGCTTTGGCGTCGCCATGGCCCTGCTGGTTGCCGTCGTCTTGTACGGCGTGGCCACGGTGGACATCCAGGCGGCGCGGGAAACCGAAGATCGGATGTACGAGTCGATGGTGGATTCGCGGGAAATCAGGCCGAATCCAGCAAAGCGGTCCGAGTAGGCCAAGAGATAGGATCAATCAGCATGGCAAAGAAACGCGTCCTGATCGTCGGCGGCGGTTTGGCCGGTTTAGCCGCCACCATGAGGCTGGCCGAATTGGGCGTCGACGTGGACTTGATGAGTCTGACGCCCGTCAAGCGTTCGCACAGCGTGTGTGCCCAAGGCGGCATCAATTCGTGCAACGATCTGACGCGGCAGGCGGGCGACAGCGAGTGGAAGCACTTTGACGACACCGTGTACGGCGGCGACTTTTTGCAGCACCAGCCGCCCGTCAATGAGATGGCGAACTGGGGGCCGAAGGTCATCAATCTGATGGACCGCCTGGGCGTGCCTTTCAATCGCACGCAAGAGGGCTACCTGGATCGACGGCGGTTCGGCGGCACGATGTACAAACGGACGGCCTTCTCCGGAGCGACGACGGGCCAACAGTTGCTGTACGCACTGGACGAACAGGTCCGCCGCTGGGAGGCGGAGGGGCACGTCAGAAAATACGAGTTCTGGGACTTTCTGGGGCCGATCCTGGACGATGCGGGCGTCTGCCGCGGTTGCGTCGGTCAGGATCTGGTCAGCATGGAGGTCCGCGCCTTTCCCGCTGACGCGGTGATCCTGGCCAGCGGTGGCTGCGGACTGGTGTTCGGCAAATCGACCATGTCGATGGTCTGCACCGGCAGCGCCGTCAGCCGCGCGTTTCAGGCCGGCGCGAAATACGGCAATCCGGAATTCATTCAAGTCCATCCGACGGCGATCCCCGGCGCGGACAAATTGCGGCTGATGAGCGAGTCGGCCCGCGGCGAAGGCGGTCGGGTTTGGGTCCCGAGCCAACCGCAAGACCACCGCGATCCGCGCACGATCCCCGAGTCGGAGCGATGCTATTTCTTGGAAGAGCGGTATCCCAAGTACGGCAACCTCGTGCCTCGCGACATCGCCACCCGCGAAATCTTCGATGTCTGCGTGAACGAAGGGCTGAGCGTCGAGAAAGATCGGCAGTGCGTGTACCTGGATTTGACCCACATCAACCCGGATGAACTGACACGCAAGCTGGGGGGGATTCTGGATATCTACCAAAAGTTCCAGGGAGTCGATCCCCGGTTCGCGCCGATGAAGATTTTTCCCGCCGTCCACTACTCGATGGGCGGCTTGTGGGCGGACTACGAACGTACTCACGAAGGCGGATTGCAGCCCGCCTCGCCCAAGAACCAAGTCACCAGCATTCCCCGTTTGTACGCGATCGGCGAATGCGACTACCAGTACCACGGCGCAAATCGTCTGGGCGCGAATTCCCTGCTCAGCTGCATTTTCTCCGGCTTGTTCGCCGCCCCGGGGATTCATGCCCTGCTGGAGGAAAAGGGGCCGGCGGCCGCGGAATTGCCGGCGGCGTTGTTCGAGGGTGCCCAGCGAAAACACCGCCAAACCCATGACGAATTGCTTCGCCGCAGCGGTGGTGGAGAGAATCCGTACCGGCTGCACGAGGCCTTGGGCGAAGTGATGACCAAAGCGGCCACCGTGGTTCGCCGCAACGACCAACTGCGTGAATCGCTGGCGGCCGTCAGCGAGTTGCACGAACGAGCGCAGCGCTGCAGTCTGTCGGATACCGGCAATTGGACCAACCAAAACGTGGTCTTCACCCGAGCCTTGTTGGATATGTTTCCCGTGGCCAAGTCGATTTTGCGGGGGGCGTTGCAGCGGGACGAATGCCGAGGGGCGCACTACAAGCCGGAGTTCCAGATGGGCCACTTGACCGCGCACGAACCGGCCGAACGCCGCCGCCAGGCCGAACAATGGTGCGATGCTTTCGAGGCTAATAACCGGAAATGGCTCAAGTCGACCATCGCGACTTGGAATTCCAACCGCCAACAGCCGGATTTGAGCTATGAAGAAGTGGACACGTCGCTCATCCCGCCCCGGCCGCGACTGTACGGTTTGGCCGGCGCAGAAGAAATCGAACAAGTATGGAAGGAACGCACGGCCGTATCCCAAGCGCAGTAGAAACGTGGAGATGAAGAACCCTATGGACGCCACCCCGAAGCTCGCCAGTAGCCAACCCTCGGCCGTCACCGTTCGTATTCTGCGGCAGGATGGCCCGGGTCAGCGCAGCTACTGGGAAACCCACCGCGTGCCTTACGAACGCGAGATGAACGTGGTTAGCCTGCTGCAGAAAATCGCAGCCCAGGCCAAGACCGCCGAGGGGCGGGAGATCGCTCCCGTCGCGTGGGAGTGCAATTGCCTGGAGGAAGTCTGCGGATCGTGTACGATGCTGATCAACGGCCGAGTCCGTCAAGCCTGTTCGGCGCTGGTGGATCGCCTGCTCGAGGACCAGCCGGATGGCATCGAGTTGGCGCCGATGACCAAGTTCCCCGTGGTCCGCGACCTGATGGTGAACCGGGATCGGATGTTCCGCACCCTGCAAAAGATCCGCGCCTGGCTGCCCGTCGACGGCTACTACGACATGGGCCGCGGACCGCTGGTGTCTCGCGAAGAGCAGGAGACGGGATACCCCTTGTCGACCTGCATGACCTGTGGTTGCTGTGTCGATGCCTGCCCGCAGTACAACAAGATCGACGTGCCCAGGCGGGCGGGCGAGTCGGAACAGGATTACCTCGCGCGGCGGGACGCCGAGTTCGATCGGAATTTCATCGGGGCGTTCGCGATCAGCCAGGTGGTACTGTTCAATACGCATCCGACTGGGCGGCACACCGGCATGGAGCGGATGGAATCCCTGATCGCGGAAGGCGGCATTCAGAACTGCGGCAACGCCCAGAACTGTGTGGCCGTCTGCCCCAAGGAGATTCCGTTGACCACGTCGATCGGCCAAGCTGGCCGAGCGGCGACGATCCACTCGCTGAAACGCTGGTTCGATCGCTAGGCTCTGTTGCAAGGATGAATCTGCCGTGAACAAGGCGTCTGCCAAGTCGATTTTTCGCGAATCGGCCATCCGTAGCGGGCTGGTCACGGCCGAGCAATTCGACCAGGCCCGGGCAGCGATCCACGGGGAGCCGGAGCGACTGCCGACGCCGGTCGAGGAGGTGGGCGACGAGGAGTTGGCGGCCAAGCTGATCAAGCTGGGACTGCTGACCCGTTATCAAGCCGACCAATTGAAGGCCGGGCGGACGAAACTGAACCTGGGCCCGTACACGATCACCGACTGGATTGGCCAGGGCGGCATGGGCCAGGTCTTCAAGGCCGTCCACAAGATGATGGGCCGACAGTGCGCTGTCAAAGTCCTGCCTCGCGAGAAATCGACGCCGGAAGCCATCGAGAGCTTTACCCGCGAGATCCGCACCCAGGCTCTCTTGGATCACCCCAACCTGGTCCGCGCCTACGACGCGGGCCACGACGGCAACGTCCATTACCTGGTTACCGAGTATGTGCCCGGTACCGACTTGCGGCAACTGGTGCGGCGCGAAGGTCCGTTGAGTATGCAGCAGGCCGCCAACGTGATCGTGCAAGCGGCCCTGGGGCTGGAATACGCCCACCAGCGCGGCCTGATCCATCGGGACGTCAAGCCGGGCAATATCCTGGTCACGCCCGATGGAGTCGCCAAGGTGTCCGACCTGGGCCTGTCCGGCTTTATCCACGACGCGGAGACCGACCCCCGGGCGGGCAAGATCGTCGGGACCGCCGATTATCTCTCGCCGGAACAGATCAAGAGTCCGGCCGCGATCACCTCGGTCAGCGACGTGTACTCGCTGGGCTGCACCATGTACTACGCGATCAGCGGCAAAGTGCCCTTTCCGGGAGGCACGACCCGCGACAAGGCGCGCCGACATTGCGAAGAAACGCCTTGGCATCCGCGGCGTTTCAACGTCGAAGTCAGCGAAGAGTTCGTCGAGATCATGGCGGACATGATGGAAAAGGATCCCCAGAAACGCATCCAGACGGCCGCCGAGGTGGCGGCGCGGCTGGAACCGTGGGCCCGAGAGGCGGCGCCGTTGCCGTCGCAACAGCTGACCAAGTCCCCTTGGATGCCGCCGCCCCTGCCGACCGACGCCGACGATGACACCCTGCAGGACACCGACGCTAGCAGTGACGTGTACGACAACGGCGACAGTCGCCAAGGCAGCGGGAGCCAGATTTCGCAACCGACGTATCCCGTGACCGCAGGCGGACAGGATACCCGCCGCATCCGCCGCGTGGCGCCGCCGCCGCTGCCCCTGCAGCGAGCCCCCGCGCCGTCCGCCACCGCCGGCGTGCTGATCGCCCTGGCCATCGCCATCCCCATCTCGATGCTCGTCGGCTCGCTGCTGACGTTCCTGCTGTTGGCCACGCTGGGTTGACGGCGGGCTGGGGAATAAGGACCTGTTAGAATCAGCAAGCTGTCCAGATGTGCGGGCCGCCGTGTAAAGGCGGACGCCACCGCTTCCGGCTATGCGGGGAACGATCCGCCCGGCGGCTTGTGGCCGTCCAGCATGCGGCCGTGCAGGACCGAGTAATAGCGAAAGCGGGCGGGCATGTGCGAGCCGACGCCGCCCAGGAGGATGACGGCGGCCAGGATCGCGACGCGATAGGCCCACAGCCACGGGATCAAGCACAACAAGGCCAGTTTTGCCAGCACGAACAGGCCGCGGCCTTGATAGAGCCAATGGACGCGGGGATACGCCTCGACCACCGCCAGCAAGCCGCCGGTCAGGATCGTCCAGGCGAGCCAGATTTTGAGCGATTCCGGCGGGACATCGAACACATGTCCGCCGCACAGTACGCCGGTCACGCCGATGTGGGCCGTGCGCAGCGCGATGTTTACCGCCCGGCCATAACGGGGGCGGCTGGGGGGCAGGGCTGGTGCGGTCGTGGAACTGGATTGTTCGTTCGCCATCAAGGTCCCGTTTCTGCTGTGAAACCGCCACGGATTCTATCCGCACAGGCCTCCGACGCCAATGTGGTAGGCCGGGCTTCGTAAGCTGGGCTTCGTGCGCTGGGCTTCGGCGGTTTGCCTGCCATGAAGGTTTGTTTCCCCCCGCCTGCGGGCGAAAGCACTTTGGTGCTCCCGGGGCGAGGGGATGCGGCGGCAGGATTCAGTGACTGAGCCGGCTGCGATAGCGGGCGCTGACGCGTTCCAACAGGACGCGGTCTTCCGGCGAGAGCGACTCGCGGCCGTGCCGGTGCAGACGCTGCAAGATCTCGTCCAGGCGGCGCTCCTCTTCGGCTTCCTGCTGTCGCTGATGCGACAGCTGAAGTTCTCGGCGACGTTCCAGCCACCGTTGCAACGGGCGGGACGGCTCGTTGCAGCGTTCGACGGCGTCTTCCAGCGAATCCAGATCGGAGGGCAAGCCGGGTTCGGAGAACGGCGACTCCCGCTCGGCCTCTTCGGCGGCGCTCCGCCGATCCTCGTGCTGGGCGCTGAAATACAGAAAGATGCACAGCAGGATCAAGGCAAACCGTACTGGCACCAAGCCGTGCGAATCATCAAACGTCTGAAAAAAGGCGATCAGTACCAATCCCAACACGGCGGCCTTTGCCAGACTCGCCACCATCCACGAGGCACCGCGACGCCCCAACTCGGGCCATTTCACCAACATCGCGGCCCGCAAAGCGGCCCCGCCGTCAAAAGGAAAGACGGGCAACAGGTTTACCAGCAGCAACGTCCAATTCACCCAAAACGTCAATTTTACCAGCACCACCGCGGTCGTGCCGACGGTCAATTGTTCAGGGGCCAGTGGGTGCAATAGCCCCGCAAGGTTCCCCGAAGCGCTCACTAGCAGCGGCGCCGTCAGCAGGCATGCGGCCACCTGCGCTGCCGGCCCCGCCAAATGGACCAACAGTTCCGCGCGAGGATCGCGGATTCCTTGGACCGTGGTCAAGCCACCCCAAGGAACCAAAACCAACGGGTCCAGGCGGCCGCCCAATCGCTGGGCCGCCCATAAATGCCCGAATTCGTGCAACCACACGCTGGTCGCCAGGATCAGCAGCGCGTAGACAGCCAGCCGATCCACCTCTGGCGAACCGCTGGCGTGAGCCTCCCACCAGCTGAGATAACACGTCAAAGCCGCGAAAAGGAAGAAGAACATGTGCACCCGCACATGAACACCGCCCCAGCGGCCAAAACCGACGCTCCAACTAGCGTGATCGTGCATGGTGATAATTACGATCGAACGCGGGACAAAGTTTGCTTGCACGGCGTGAATCCGCCCCGCACTAAATTAGCATCTTTCGAGCGATTGCACAACGATTCTGACGGGGAGCCGGTTGCCCATCCCCAGCCGCTATCTTTCCGATCTCTCCGCCGATCGTTAAACTTGACTCAGTTGAACGCTGTTTCGTGACCGAAGACCGAACGGAAAAGAGGTAGAAGGCATGTTACACAGGCAACGCCAACGCTGGGCATTCGTCGTTTTCTGGGGCTTTCTGGCCGCAACGTCCCTGCATGGGACAGCGGTTTTCGCTCAGGCAAGTAAAGCGGCCAAGCCGGCGAATTCGCCGCCGGAAGCGGTGAATGTCTACTCGGACGCGGCCAACTTTCAGAACAACGGAGCCTTCGATTTGGCCGCCGAGGAGTGGGAAAAATTTCTCAAAAATTACCCGCAAGATCCTCTGGCCGCCAAGGCCCAGCACTACGCGGGCGTCTGCTATCTGCAACTGAAACAGCTCGACAAAGCGGCCGCCGCCTTCGACGCCGTGGTCAAGAAATTCCCCGATTTCGACTTGCTTCAAGACGCCTATTTGAATCTGGGGTGGTGCCAGTATTCGCTGGGCGGCCAACAGACCGAAGGGGCGTACGCCAAGGCGGCCGCGACGTTCGCCGAACTGGTCAAGAAGTTTCCCGATGGCAAGCACACCGAACAAGCGTTGTTCTATGCGGGCGAGGCGGAATACAACCTGGGCAAAAAGAAGGAAGCGATCGCCGCTTACGACCAACTGGTCAAGAAGTACCCGCAAGGCTCGTTACGATCCGACGCCCTGTACGCCCTGGGGGTAACCCACGAAGAGTCGGGCCAGCACGAGGCGGCGGGCCAGGCGTATGATCTGTTCCTGCAGGAATTCCCCACCCACGCATTGGCGAACGAAGTGCGGATGCGCAAGGCCGAAGCCGTCCTGCTGGCCGGCGATTTCGCCGCCGCCGGAAAGATGTTCGGCGAGGTTGCCAAGCTGGAGGGATTCGCGGCGGCCGATCACGCCCTGTACCGCCAAGCCTTCTGCCTGTCGAAATTGGATCAATTCGCCGAAGCCGCCAAACTGTACGCCCGCATTCCCACAGAATTCCCCCAATCCGCCTATGTCGCCGACGCAGCCATGTCGGCCGGACGCTGTTACTATCGGGTCGAGCAGCTTTCCGATGCCGCCCCGTGGTTCCAAAAGGTGATCGAGGGTTCGGCGACCAGTCGAGTCGAGGCGGCCCATTGGCTGTGCCGCATTTACCTGCGCGACCAGAAGCCCCAGCAGGCGATCGACTTGGCCAAGCAGGTCCTGCCCGCTGCCGGGGATGACCCGTTCGCGATCCACCTGGAGATGGACTATGCCGATGCCCTGTACGAGTCCGACACTTCGCGGCCAGAAGCCGTGACGTTGTATCTGAAGATCGCCACCAGCCATCCGCAACATGAATTGGCGGCTCAAGCGTTGTACAACGCTGCTTTCGGGGCGTTGGAATTGGGCCGGTACGACGAGGGATTGAAACACGCAGCGGCTTTCCTCAAAGCGTATCCCGAACAGCGACTGGCGCCGGACGTGCAATACGTGGCGGCCGAATGCCACCTCCAACTCAACGAGCATCCCGAAGCCGAGAAGCTGTACGCTCAACTGGTCCAGTCCTCTGCGGACCATCCGGACCGGGAGACGTGGCAAGTGCGTCTGGGGCTGGCCATCTATCTTCAGAAGAAATACGCCGACGCCGTGGCGGCGTTGGAGCCCCTCGTGGGGCAATTGAAGATCGCCGATAACCAAGCGCAAGCCCAATTCGTGTTGGGCGTGAGCCGTTTTTACCTCGACCAATTCGACGGCGCCGTCCAGGCATTACAGGCGTCCGCCAAGGCGAATCCCGCGTGGAAGCAGGCGGACGAGACGCTGTTGTTCCTGGCGCGAGCCCTGCGCCGGCAGGACAAGACCGCCGAAGCGATCGCGGTCCTCGCGAAACTGATCGCCGATTTTCCCCGCAGCCGCCTGCTGGACCAGGCTCACTATCGCTACGGCGAATTTAGCTACGCGGCCGAGGACTACAAGACCGCCATCGCCCAATACGCTGCCGTCATCGCCGCGGATGCCCAGTCGCTGTTCGCTCCGTACGCCGTGTACGGCACAGGCTGGGCACAGCTGAAAACCAAGGCCTATCCCGAAGCGGTCGCGTCGTTCCGCAACCTGCTCAAGAACTACCCGGAGCATGCCCTGGTGGCTGACACGCACCTGGCCTTGGGCATGAGCCTGCGGCAGGCCGGGGAACTGGACGAGGCGATCAAGGCCATCGACTCGTACTTGACCGGTTCGCCCACAGAGCCCAACAAGTCCGATGCGTTGTATGAACGCGGTTTGGCGGAAGTGGCACGGAAAGATTTTGGAAAGGCGGCGGAGACGTTTCAACAGCTGGTGACGGCCAATCCGCAGTACGCCGCGGCGGACAAAGTGGCTTACGAACTGGCATGGGCTTTCAAATCCGTGCCGGAGGGGGCGAAAAAGGCGGAATCCGTGGCCGCCTTTGCGGTACTGGTCGAAAAACATCCGGACAGCCCGCTGGCCGCGGAAGCCAACTTCCACGTCGGCGAAGCGCACTACGAAAATGCGGAATACGCCGAAGCGGCCAAGGCTTACACGGCCGCCAAACAAAAAAGTTCGCCCGGCGAGCTGCGGGAAAAAGCGACGTATAAACTCGGCTGGTCGCTGTTTCAGGACAAAGAGTACCAGCAAGCACTGGACCAGTTCGCCGAGCAGGCGACCGACCAACCGCAAGGGGATCTGGCCGCCGATGCGCTGTTTATGAAAGCCGAGTGCCTGTTCCGGCTGGAGAAGTACGACGAAGCCCTGCCCGTGTATTTGGCCACGCAGCAGGTCAAACTGGCCTCGCCGGTGAGCCAAGTTCTGGCACTGTTGCACGGAGGCCAGAGCGCACTGCAAACGGAAAAATGGGCGCAGGCCGTGGCTTTGCTCAGCCAGATCCCGGAACAGCACAAGGATTCGCCGTACCTGGCAGAAGCGTACTGCGAGTTGGGACGAGCGAAGCAAAACTCTGGTCAAGAAGCCGAGGCCGTGTCAGACTATGAGAAGGCGGCCGAGTTGTCCCGCGCCGACGTCGGGGCGCGAGCCCGCTTTATGGTCGGCGAGTTGGCCTTTGAACGCAAGGAGTTCGCCGAGGCGATTCGTCATTTCCAACGCGTGATGTTCGGATATGGAGGCGAGTCGGCCACGCCGGAAGCGAAGAAGTGGCAGGCCAAAGCGGGCTTCGAGGCCGCTCGATGCGCAGAGGTGCAAATCAAGGACGCCCAGGGAACGGCTCGCGCGGAACTGCGGAAACAAGCCCAGCAAGCCTACCAGTACGTGATCGACAAACATCCGCAGGACGAGTTGGTCCCCCAAGCCAAGAAGCGGTTGGACGAACTGGCCAACCTGTGAACCACTCGCGAGTGACGGCATGTCGTTGAACTCGGAGCCCACGGCGACGGTGTGTGCGCCGGATACGCCGTCGCCGTGGGCTCCGGATGGAACAAGCCTTTGCTGACCGTACTCGCGATCAACCCGGAACTCCAGCCGCCGGCCCTTTAGCTTTCCATGAAAGGCACCTATGCTTTGCGAACATAACTCTCGGTCCTGGGCCACCGCCCGGTTTTCCGGTTTGGCCGTGCTGATGTTGGCCGGGTTCCTGGTGTTTCGGCCGTTCGCCCAAGCCCAACAACCCGGTGACGAGGCGGCCGGTCCCAGTGCCGCGGCCACTCTGGACGCGGAGCCGCCCGCCAACGACCAGCCCGCCAACGACCAGCCGCCCGCTCCGAGCGGCTCGGTGACGCCGCCCTCGGGCCTGTTCGACGTCAGCAACGCCTTTTCGCTCGCCGTCGCGGGCGGCTGGTGGATGGTCCCGATCTTCGGGCTGTCGCTGCTGATGGTCACGTTTGCCATCGAACGCGGGTTCGCCCTGCGCCGCAGCCGGATGATGCCCAACGAACTCGTGACCCAGTTGGGACAGTTGAGTGGCGGACAGGGCGGTTTTGATCCGCGGCAAGCTTATCGTCTGTGCCAGCAATTCCCCTGTGCTGCGTCCGCCGTGATCCGGGCCATGCTGGTCAAGGTCGGGCGGCCGCATTCGGAAGTCGAGCACGCAGTTTCCGAGGCGGCCGAGCGGGAAGCGGAGCGCGCCTATGCCAACGTTCGCTGGCTGAGCCTGTGCGCCGGAGTGGCCCCCCTGTTGGGCCTGCTCGGCACCGTCTGGGGCATGATCCTCGCCTTCTACCAGACGACCTTGCTGAATCCCGGCCAGGACCGCGCCACGCAATTGGCACAAGGAATCTACGTGGCCCTGGTCACCACCCTCGCCGGACTGATGGTGGCCATTCCGTCTGCCGTGTTCGCCCACTTCTACGAGACCCGAATCATCGCCCTGTTTCATGAAATCGACGAGATGTTGTTCAACATGATGCCCCTGGTGGAACGTTACGAAGGCCGCGTCCGCTTTGGCGCTCGCATGGCGGGCGACCAGGCGGACGGGGCCGAGTCGCCGGCGGAAATGGCGGCAACCCCGCCAACAATGCCGCCGCCAACGCCGTCTGCGGCGGGAAAGAAATCGTGAAGCGGAGGAGCAGAAGATGAAGGACTCACCGAGACCAACTTGCCGAGACCGAAACGATTTGAGCCTTCATTCCTCAGCCTTGATTCTTCAGCCTTAGAAAGTCCTTCATGGCCGTCCGCATCAAAAAAGGCTCCGCCCTGAACGTCCTGAACATCACGCCGCTGATCGACGTCGTGTTTCAGCTGCTGTTGTTCTTCCTGGTGGCCACGCGATTCGCGGCCGAAGACCGCGAATTGGACGTAATGCTGCCGGCGGCCAGCGAAGCCAGACCGCTGATGGCCCAGCCCCGCGAGTTGTTTGTCAATATCGATCATCAAGGGCAATTCTTCATCCAAGGCCGGATTGTCAGCGGCGACGAGGTGGCCCAGATCCTGCGGCAAGCAGCTGCCGATAACCCAGCTCACCAGTCGGTGATTATCCGGGCCGATAAACGGGTCCAACTGGACTCGGCGGTGTTCGTGATGAACGCCTGCAACCAGGCAGGTATTTTCGATTACAAGCTGACCACTTCGGGTGAGGATCACTAACTGCGAAACGGGGAACGGCTCCGACGTCCAGAATTCCATTCTGGCCGAGGGAAGACAAAACCGTGGGGGCGCCAGATCCCGGCCAAAATTGAATTCGGGACGTTCGAGCCTGGGGCCAAACTGCATTACAAGAGACTGGCAATATGGCAAAAATCCGCCGCATCATCCGAAAACTGAAGCCGCCGCGGTACCAGCCGCTCGACGAACAGCTGTGGCCGGTCATCGTGGCCCTGGTCGTGCTGGGCGGGTTCACGATGGGCACGCTGGCGGTCTACCTGCGATTTGACGACCCGCGGTGGTACGCCAACGCGATCACGTGGATGGTCGTCGCCGCGTTGCTGTACGGCGGGACCGCCGTCGCTTTGACATTGGTCGATAATCGTGTCTTTCGCCGCAGCATGCAATTGGCCATCCTGCTGGGCTTGCTCGTCCATGCCGTCCTGCTGGTGATCTCGATCGAATTCGAGATCTTCGGGCGGGCGATGCAGGATATTCTGGCCCGCACGGATCTCACGGAGCAACGCCAGCCGGTGACGGTTCCCGACTACGTCGAGCCGACCCGCGAAAGCCGCATCCGGCAAGATTTGACGCGCCCCGTCGAAACCGAGACGCCGCAGCCCGAACCGGAACCACTCCAGCGGCAGCCCACCGAACCCGAGACGCCGCCGCCGGAACCGCAGCCAACCCCCGTCCCTGAGCCGGAGCAGACGGTCCACCCCAACTTGGTCCGACAGCCTCAAAGCGACCAAGAAGCACCGCGGTTCAGCGATCAGGACTCGCGGCTCACCCGCCGCATGACACCCGCTCGCACGCCGACGTCGACCGCGGCGGCAGCCGCCGTCGCAACGCCGCAGCCTGCGCCCACTCCGCCGTCCAACCTGCAAGCGCAGGACAGCGGCTTGGAACGTCGTGAGACGCAAGCTCAAGTCGCTCGACAAGCCGCCCCCCAAGAGCCGGCGACGCCGGACGTCCAACCGGCGGCCAACGTGGCCCGCCGCACGCCGCAACAGGCGCCGCAAGCCGAGTCGTCCGCCACGCCGACACTCGAGCGGCAAGTCGCCCGGCCGATCCAAGTCCCGCGAACGCAAGTCGACTTGGCCGGCGGTCCCAGCGAAGCGCGGCGGACTCGCCCTGACGAAATCCAACCGCAAACCACTTCGGCCCCACGCCAGGCGACGGCCAGTCCGGATCGCCCGCAACAACCGGCAGAACCGACGCCGGAAGTCGAACGCTCGGCCACTCAAGAACCAGCACGTCGCCAGTTGCCGACGCAGCAACAACCCGAATTGGCCCAAGCGCCCGTCCCGGTGCCGAACCAGCGCACCCGTGCCACGGCTCGTCCGAGCGTCGCCACGGCGGCCCGTGCGGTCAGCCCGGCGGACGCTCCGGCGCCCACCCCGCCGGAGACCGCTGCCGCCGCTGCCGTCGCCACCGCGGTGCCCCGGGCCACGACCAGTCCACCGGCACCCGCAGACAGCCTGGCGGCCCGCGCTGCGGAACCGGCGACCGCCACCCCGGCGGTAACCCCGCCGATGGCCGCAGCCGCTACGGCGACTCGACTGCCGCAAACGCCGACTTCGCCGCAGGCGGCGCAAGCCGACTTGTCGTCGCCGGCTCGCCGCACCCCCAGCCCGTTGCGGCCGCCGAGTCCCGCGACCGCGGACAGCGCCGTGGCGGCCACCGCACCACAACCGGACCCGGCAGAGGCCACGCTGCAGCCGTTGACCGGGGCGCTGGCGCGCAACCCCGCACAGACGCCGCTCGCCCCGGCGCTCGCAACCCCGGCTGAACCCACCGCCCCCGCGCCGAATGCGACGGTCCAATTGCCCCCGCGCACTGCGCCGGCGACGGACGCGTCACCGTCAGTCGTCTCGCCGCCGGCCGCGGCGGCGCCGCGCAGCCAGATTGCCGAGCGGTCCGCGCCGTCGTCAAGCACCGCGGCGCAGATCCGCCAAGAGGCGCCCGCTGCAGCCGCCGAGGCGGCTCCAACCCAGCCCCAAGCCGTGGCTGTCGCGGCCGCCAGGCAGCCCGCCGCGGCCAGTGCCGCTGCCGCAACGCCGGCCGAATCGGCAGCCAGCGCGCCTGCGGCCGCACCCGCCGTTGTGCCGGCCCCGTCCGTCGCGCGTCGCCAGGCCGACTCGACCGGCGCCGAAACCGCGACCGCTGCGTCAGCTCCCGAGAGCGTGCCGCGGCGGCAGTCCGCCACGCCGCAGATGGCCGCCCGCACCACCGCCGAAACAGCGTCTGCCGAGGCGGTCGAAGCAGCCGCCCAGGCCCCGGCGCCGACGGCGGTGGCGACGGCGGCGGCGAGGCAGTCCGCCGCGTCCGGCCCGGTCGCCGAGCAGACGGGCGCGGAACCGGCGGTGGCAGCCACGGGAGCCGCGTCTCCGACAGGGGCCTCGCAAGCCGCCACGCGCCGGCCGCGCGGCGAACAGGCCCCCGCGCTGGCCGCTTCGCCACTGGCCTCGACCGCCCGCCGACAAGAAGCGACCGCCGCGCCCGATCTGACTACCCTCGCCACTGACGTGGCGTCGCCGACCGCTGCCGCCCAAGGCGAAAGCGACCAGCCGCGGCCCTCGTTGGCTGCCGTGGCTCGCCAACCAACCTCCGATCCCGTAGCGACCCGCAGCCAGCCCAGTTTGGAGGTTCAAGTTGCCGGCACAACGACCCAGATCGGCCGGCCTGCCGCGCGGCCCTTGCAGCCCGGCGACGCGCCGAGCATCGCCCCCGACGCACCGCCGGCGCCAACCGTGGCTCGCGCCATCACCCGCACGCAGGTCGCTGCTTCGCCGGAAAATGTGGAAAGCCCGGCCGCCGCCGAAGCGGCGCGGGGCGTGGGCAGCCCCTCGGCGGAACCGGCCCGTATGGCCTTGTCCAAGGCCATAACGGGGACGGCAGGCATCGGCGAAGGCCGCAATTTGGACCGCGCTCGGCCCGCCGCCGACAGCCCCGCCATGATCGCCTCTGCCGCCGCCCGCCGCACCCAGGCCACCCAGGAAACGCCCCCCGGCTCCGCGCTGTCGCCGCAAGCTTCGGCTTTGGTCCGCCGTGCCGCTGCGGGCAGCCAGGTTCCCACCGCCAGCCTTCCCTCGCGGGCCGACGCCGAAATCGCCTTGGCCGCCGGCGCGCGCCAGCCCGAAGCGTTGGCGGCCAGCGCCAGCGCCGCACTCACCCGGGCGGACGCCGCCGCTCCCGCCGGACCGGTCACCGGCACCGTGGGCGCGACGGAAGTCGACCTCGGTCCCAGCCGCGCCGTCTCCGAAGGTCAAACCGGCCGCGGTAGCGGCGGCGGCCAGCCGACGATGAACTTTGATACCGACATGCCCCGAATCGCGCGCCGCAGCCAGGTCGGCGGAGCCCCGCAGGCCGCGCTGACGTCGCCCACCGCCGCTCAAATCCCCACCGCCCCGGCCTCCGATGCAGGCGGTCAGCCGCTGATGCCGCTGGCCGAGTTGCTGCCGACGGCGGTCGCCCGCACGGACGCCGGCGGACTGAGCCCGTCGTCCGGCGGACCGGCGCAGAGCGTCGAACTCGGGCCGCCCACCGAAGTCAGCCAGGCCCCCGCGCCCGACAAGCCCGCGCTGGCCCGCGCCGACCTGTCGCAAGCCGTCCCCGATCTTCCAACCGTCGGCGGCGGTAGCGACGAAGACGAAGAAGAACGTAAACGCCGACTGGCGCGCGCGGCGGCCCAAGCCCTGGCGCTCGCGACGACCACCACGGTCGAAGGGATCAACGCCCAAGCCGACACCGCCGCGGACGCGAGCCAAGCCTTGGCCGCATTGGGCGCCGCAGTCGAACGTGCGCCCGCCGCTGCAATGGTCGCGTCGCCTTCGGGCGGCCCTGACTCGGCCAGTGTTCAAGCCGCCCCGGCGGCCGTGTCGTCGTCCGCGGTCAGCCGCACCGAGGTGCCGCCGGACGTGCCGGCGGGCCCCACACTGGCATCTGGAGACAGCCCTGCCGTGGCCCGCGCCGAACGCGTTCCGCAAGCTCCCGGCACCGCGGCCTCGGCAGCGCCGGCCGGCGAACTCGCCCTGACCGCTCCCCCTGCCCCCAGCGGGCAACTGGCAGCGCCCGCGACGACCGGCATCGCTCGCGCCGAAACAGGACAGCCCGCCGACAGCGGCGCTCCGGCCGCTGCCGCGGCCGACGTTGGCCAGCCGTCAGCCATGCCGGCGACGAGTGTAGCTCGCGCCGCTCAGGGGTCCAATATCCCGGAGGCTGATGCCCCAGCCGCGGCGCCGCAGATGGCTCGAGCCGGACGGACGGCGCCGGGCGCTCCGCCGATGGAAGTGGCCGTCGTTCTGCCGGGCGCTGCGGGCGGCACGGCAGGCAGTCGCGGAGCGGCGGGACAGCCGATCGACGCCGCGGCGACCTCGCTGGCCCGAACGGAACCGAGCGCCGCCGCGCCTGCGGGAGGCTCGCCGGGCGACGTGCCGGCGAGCCTGGCGGCAGAACCTTCCGAATTCGTACCTGCGGCCCAGATCAGCCGCGTGGCGGCAGCAGAGGCAGCCCGCGGCCAGACGGCCACAGGCGGTGGCCAGCCGGACATGCCCGCCGTGGCGTCCCCGACCGCCGGACGCGAGGCAAAGCCGACAGCCCTCGCAGGCCAGCCCTCGACAACCATCGCCGAACTGCCAGCCGGCGAGTTGTTCGCAGGCGGCGCCCCGGATGCGCCGGCCGCAGGACCAGCCCCCAGTCCGCTGGCCACCGCTGCCGCTCGGTTGGTCTCCGGCGGCGGAGCAGCGACGGGTCGAGCCTCGCATGCGGACGCCGCGGCCTCGTCCACTCCCGCCAGCGGCGGCGAATTGCTGGCCGCAAGCCAATACCAACGGGCGGAAGCTGCCGAGGCGGCCATTGGCCAGCCGCAACTGGGCGGCGGAACGGCCGCTCCGGCTCGCGCCGCCGTCGGTCCCAGCCTGGCAGCCAACCTGCAAGCCCAAGCGGTTTCGCTCGCCGGCGTCCCGCAGTCCGGCGGCGCCGACGACGGACGGCCGCTGGCCACCGCCGGTGGCGACGCCCGCAGCTTGCCCACCGGCCGCATCGCGCCACCCAGTTCAGGACCGGTCGGAGCGATGGCGGGGCAATCGGCCATCGACGTCCCAGTCGCCGCTGCGCCAGGTGTGGCGGCCGGGATCCGTCTGGCATCGCCCAGCACCGTCGACGGGCCCGCTCTCGGCCAACTGGCCAACACGGGCGCTCCGTGGACACGGGCCGAGCGTGTTGCGCCGCCCAGCGGTTCCGTCCAAGCCGCGATGGTCGACGCGCCCCATCGCGGCGCGTTCGATACGGATGCCCAGGCAGACCACAGCCCCGGCGATGCGCTGCACCAGCTGGACCTGGCCCGGCAAGCCACCGAGGGCGGCTTGGCCGTCAACGTCGACGCCATCCAAGGCCCCGGCGGCCTGGGTGCCGGAACCTCCGTCGACGTGGGTTTGAACAACCGCCGCGCGGTTCGCGACAGCATGCAAGTCGCGCTCCACGCCGCCCGGTTTGTCCGGCATCAAGTCGGCGGCTTGCCGGCGACGACCACGGCGGCGATTGTGCCCACCGAATCGTTCCGCCGCCGGCCGCGCGACGCCGCCGGCGGCTGGGGCCAAGGCCTGGGCAGCCCGCCTCCGCTGACCGAGCAGACCATCGACCTGGGACTGAACTTCCTGGTCCGGCAACAACTGGCCGACGGCAGTTGGAGTCTGCAGAGTATCCCCGGCGAACCGGCGGGCCTGGTCACCGACACCGGGGCCACCGCGCTGGCCCTGCTGGCCTTCCAAGGCGCCGGCTACAACCATCGGGAACACCAGTACGCGGACGTCGTGCGAGGGGGCATCGAGTACCTGATCAAGAACCAGAAAGCCGACGGCGACTTGTTTCTGCCGATGGACGATCAATCGAACCAGAGCGTGTGGCTGTACAGTCATGCCTTGGCCGCCTTGGCCGTGTGCGAAGCCTACGGCATGACGCAGGACCCGAGCCTCAAGGAACCGGCTCAAAAAGCGTTGAACTTCATCGTGGCCTCGCAGCACACCGAACGCGGCGGCTGGCGCTACGCACCCCAAGTCGGCAGCGACACCTCGGTCAGCGGCTGGATGATGATGGCCCTCAAGAGCGGTGAACTCGCCGGGCTGGAAGTCCCGGAACGGGCCTACGTCAGCATCCGCCAATGGCTGGACAAATCGCAAGCCTCCGACCGCGAGCCGCACCTGTATCGCTACAACCCGCTGGCCCCGAACACGCCCGAACAAGCCCACGGCCGCCAGCCCACCAAGACGATGACCTCCGTCGGCCTGTTGATGCGGTTGTACCTGGGCTGGCGGCGCGACAACCCCAACATGATCCGCGGCGCCAAGTACCTGGCGGAAAACCTCCCCGCGCTCGGCACCCGCAACGACCCGCAGCGCGATACGTACTACTGGTACTACGCGACCCAAGTCATGTTCCACATGGGCGGCGACTACTGGAAAGCCTGGAACGAGCGGCTGCACCCGCTGCTGAGCGAAACGCAACTCAAACAAGGCCCGCTGGCCGGCAGCTGGGACCCCCGCGGCGCCATCCCCGACCGCTGGGCCCCCCACGCCGGACGGCTGTACGTCACCACCATGAATATCCTGTCGCTGGAGGTCTACTACCGCCACCTGCCCCTGTACGAAGATACGCTGAAGTAGCGCGACACGTCGCAGCGATGAAACGGACGTCACGGATCCTTGTCGGGCCCATCCGCCTGCCCAAACGTCTCCAACTCGATCGATTGCAGCAGCAGATCGCGTCCGCCGTCGATTACGATCTCGCCGCTGCCGCAACGCGGGCAGGACATCGTCAAGTCCTCGATTTGCACCCGCGCGCCGCACTGGCGGCAGTCGCTGTGCGCCGCCGGCTCGCTGACGCGCAAGGTCGAACCCTCGAGGATCGAGCCTGGTGCGAGGATCTCGAAAGCGAAGCGGATCGAGTCCACGTGGACTCCGGACAGGCGGCCGACGACCAAGTCCAGTCCGACCACGCGGCCGCATTGACCGGACTTTTCGACTTCCGCCTCGACCTGCTCGATTAGCGCTTGAACGATCGACATTTCATGCACGGGGATTCGGTCCCTCCCAAATAACGTCAGACAGGCCTGCAGCGTCTCGCGGCGCAGGCAACTGTTGATATACTATAATGCACGCCCTTGGCAAGGGCAGGTCGACTTTCCACATCAAGGAACCAATACATGAACCTCCGACGACTCACCTGCGGTTGCCTTTTGTTGCTGGGATGGCTAACGCTCGCCGCGCCCTTGCGGGCGGCAGACCAGGCCACGTGGAATCCGGAAACCCCCGAGCAGCGGGAGGGGCGGATGAAGTGGTGGCGCGATGCCCGTTTTGGCATGTTCATCCACTGGGGCTTGTACGCCGTGCCCGCGGGCAGTTGGCAGGACAAACCGATCGGCGGGATCGGCGAGTGGATTATGAACAGCGCCAACATTCCCGTCGCCGAATACGAACAACTGGCCAAGCAATTCAACCCGGTGGATTACGATCCTGTCGCCTGGGTGCGGATCGCCAAGCAGGCCGGCGTCAAGTACCTTGTGATCACCTCCAAGCATCATGACGGCTTCTGCCTGTTCGATTCGAAAGCCACCGATTACGACGTCGTGGATGCCACGCCCTACGGCAAGTGCCTGCTGAAACCGCTGGCCGACGAGTGCCGCAAGCAGGACATCAAGTTCTGCGTCTATTATTCGATCATGGACTGGCACCATCCGTCCCAGACACGGCCCCATGACCGGGGCTACAATCCGACCAAGATCGTGGCGGGCCGCAAGACCGAATACATGGACTATATGAAGCAGCATTTCCGGGAACTGCTGGAGAGCTGTGATCCCGAAGTCCTCTGGTTCGACGGCGAGTGGTGCGACTGGTACACCGAGGAAGACGCCCGTGACGTGTACGCTTATCTGCGGAAACTCAAGCCGCAGCTGATCATCAACAATCGCGTCGGCAAGGGCCGTCAGGGCATGGAAGGGTTGACCAAGGGCGGCGACCACGCCGGCGATTTCGGCACTCCGGAACAGCAGATTCCTGCCACCGGCCTGCCCGGCGTGGATTGGGAATCTTGCATGACGATGAACGACACCTGGGGTTTCAAACGCGACGATCACGACTGGAAGAGCAGCGAAACGCTGATCCGCAATCTGATCGACATCGCTTCCAAAGGCGGCAACTATCTGCTGAACGTCGGTCCGACCGCCGAAGGCTTGATTCCCCAGCCGTCCGTCGAACGTTTGGACGCCATCGGCAAGTGGATGCAAATCAACAGCGAATCGCTCTACGAAACCGCAGCCAGTCCGTTCAAGAGCCTGGCCTGGGGCCGCTGCACACAGAAGTCGGCCGACGGCAGCACGACACTGTTTCTGCACGTCTTCCAATGGCCAGGCGACGGACAGTTGCTCGTCCCCGGCTTGCGGAACCCGGTCGCCACGGCCTATCTGCTGGCGGATGCCGACAAAAAGGCATTGCCCACCGAAGCCGTCGATTCGGGTATCTGCATCAAAGTTCCCGCCGACGCTCCCGATCCGATTTGCAGCGTGGTCGTGTTGAAGGTCGCCGGCGAGGTGGAAGTCGAGGGCACGGTTCCCGGCCAGCAAGCTGACGGCACGATCAAGCTACAGGCCATCGACGCGGTCTGCCACGGCCAGCAGCTTCGTTACGAGGCGGGACCGCAACGGAACAACATCGGATTCTGGCTGGATCCCAGCGAGTGGGTCGAGTGGAAGGTCAAGATCGCCAAGCCGGGTACGTTCGTCGTGTCGGCGGAGATCGCCGCCACGGACAGCGGCTCGTTCCAGATCGTCGCAGGCGATCAATCGTTGTCGGCCAAGGCGCCCGTGACCGGCGACTATGGCCGCTTCCAAACGGTCGAACTGGGACGTCTGAAGCTCGCACAGGCCGGCACGATCTCTGTCGCGGTCAAAGCGGTCGCCGAGGGCTGGCAGCCGTTCAACTTGAGGTCGCTGACGTTCGTGCCTCAATGATCCGTTGGCCAGAAGTGGACAACCCAATCAGCCTGGATCGGTTCCAGACGCTCTGCCCATGAAAAACCTCGCAGCAATCCCGGGAGGCGACAGTGATGCGTACGGGTGATCAGCCGAGTCGGCGCAGCAGCCGGCGGAGGTTTCTCAAGACCCTCGGATCGGCCGGTGCCGCCATGGCGGTTCCGACCATCGTCCCCCGTTCCGTGTTCGGGGCTTTCGCCCCGAGCAATCGGATCGGCGTCGGGGTGATCGGCAACGGCAACCAGGCCACGATCGACATCCCGGCGTTCCTCCAAAACGACGACGTCCAGGTGCTGGCCGTCTGTGACGTCAACGCGGCCAGCGGCGGCTACCGCACACCCCAACAGTTCCTCGGGCGCAAGCCGGCTCAGGAGCAGGTCAACAAGTACTACGCCGAGCAGACCGGCCGCGGGCAGTACCGGGGCTGCGACGCCTACTCCGATTTCCGCGAAGTTGTCGCCCGCAGCGACATCGACGCGGTGGCGATCATCGTGCCCGATCACTGGCACGCACTGATGACCGTAGCCGCCGCCAAGGCCGGCAAGGACATCTATTGTGAGAAACCCCTTTCGCTGACCGTGGCCGACGGTCAGGCGATGGTCCAGGCCGTGCGACAACACGGGCGAATTCTGCAGACCGGCAGTCATTGGCGATCGCATCCCTTGGTGCGCCATGCCTGCGAGTTGGTCCGCAACGGGCGGATCGGCAAGCTGCAGCGGATCCTGACCAGCTTGCCGCCGAACAACGCCGTCAGCCCGGGCGTAGGCTGGCAGCCGATGCCGGTACCCGCAGGATTCGAGTACGATATGTGGCTGGGCCCGGCACCGCAGGCGGAATACCACCCGGACCGCTGTTTCTACCGGTTCCGATTCATTCTGGATTACTCGGGCGGGCAGGTGACCAATTTCGGCGCCCACCGTAACGACATCGCCCAGTGGGGCCACGGCACGGATCGGACCGGTCCGGTCGAGGTCGAGGATCTGGGAGGCGAGTTCCCGCGCCCGGGCGACCTGTTCACGACGGCGCTCAAGGCGGCCTTCCGCTGCCGCTTTGCCGACGGCGTCGAGTTGGTGTGCCGCACCGAGGAGCCGGACTCCGGCGCGCGGTTCGAGACGCGGTTCGAGGGCACCGAAGGCTGGGTGCAATTCACCCGCAGCGGTCTGACGACCTACCCGGAAGCGCTGGCCGGCTCGCAAATCGGCCCCGACGAGATCCATCTGCCGGTCAGTAATCCCCAGCGTTCGGGCAAGGAGAAGGGGACCAGCTACCTGATCCCCGATCACGTGCGCAACTTCCTCGACGCGGTCAAGAGCCGCCAGGATCCGATCCAGCCAGTCGAGGTCGGCCATCGCACCGCCACGATCTGCCACCTGGGCAACATCGCCATGCGGTTGAAACGCAAGATTCGCTGGGATCCGGACCAGGAGCAGATTGTGGGCGACGACGAGGCCGCCGCCATGCTCCGCCGACCCAATCGTCCACCTTGGCATTTGTAGCCGCCGTTTTGCGGTCCGGCCATGCTTGGCCGAAGGCCATACTCACATCGTCTTCTATCCTGCTGGACCTTGCGGGCTCTTGCTCCGTTGATTTTCCGTCGTCCTGCCTTCCGGAACTCCTGACATGGCGATCTGCCCAGAGGAACGGTTGCCTGCCGTTCCGCCGGAGGCCACCGAGTTCATCTCGGCGGAGTATCACCCTCCGCCTAGACACGCGACCGCCCGACATCTCATCCTTTCCCCACCGCCTTCGGCGGCAAAGGTGTTTTACCAGGTGCCAGCTGTTTCGTGAGGAGTTCGGGAAGAGTTGGGCAGGGGAATGGTGGGCAGGGGAATCAAAGCCTTGATGCTGGAATCCATACGTGTCCGTACAATCGGCCGGCGTCTCGTGCTCGATGCCGCGTAGCGGCTGGGCGAGCGTAGTCGTGGGTTTCAACCCACGGGGGGCATTCAGCAGTGGACGAGCACAAGCCACCCGCTTCGCAGTGCTTCATGCTCCAGTCGCCGGCGAACCGAATTCGTGGAGGCCCGGGGATGGCGTCGCCAGTTTGTGTGCGTTCATCCCACCCCCATAGTGTGTTTACAACCCTTGAAGACCGAACACAAGGCCTGCCCCCCGAGGAAAGCCCTCGCGCGCAAGGCGGTTTTTTGCCCCACCGTGGCGGAACATGCTAGTCCGGGGCAGAGTGAAGCGGGTCTACCCGCGAACGTCGCCCCGGGTACGCATCCTCGACGCTTGCCGTCGAGTCATTGAGGAAAACGGGCCACGAGGGCAACTCTCAGAGAGCGCCCTTTGATCCTCGCCGCTCGCCGGCGAGTGTTTCAGGGTACGTGGCGACGAACAAGCGTCCATCTCGAACGACCGTGATCCCCGACGCTTGCCGTCGGGAGATTCAGGATCGATGGCTGACATCGTGATACCGCCAATTAGCCCGACGCACTCGCCGGCGAGCGGCGAGGATGCCTACCCGAGCAAGAAGTGTGCCGAACAAGATTGGCTGCGTCCCCGTTTCGACCCTCGAACGGATTCTGCGTCACTGCGGTCTCTGGCAGGTGGCGCTCCGCACGCTGGCCAGCGCCCGCGGACCGCGCGCTCGCCCGTCGCAGATCCTCGAACCGTGGTGCGTCCTGGAATTGGTCCTCGATCCCGAGTTGGTGGCGGCCGAGTCGGGCCAGTCAGATACGCATCGGTCGCGCGGGCTACAGTTGGTACTCGACGCCGAGTTCCTCGAAGCCAGACCAGCGGATTTCCGTTCGTTCGCCGGGGCGATGCGGTCTTAATCTTTGGTTCATCCGGAACGAGCGCGCGCAAGGGCGGTTCTTTGCCCCAACGGGGCGGAACATGCCAGCCCGGGGCAGAGTGAAGCGGGTGTACCCGCGAACGTCGCCCCGGGTACGCAGGATCTGAACATACCAGCCCTGAAAGGGCGAAACAGGACTCGCTGGGCGTTTGTTCCGCCCTTTCAGGGCTTTGCGTATTTGTGGATTCACCACATGGGGCGTCGCTCGCGGCTCGTGCCGCATCGCTCTGCCTCAGGCTGATTTGTTCGGCTCCTTCGGGGCGGTGCTCCGCGTGTCCAGGAAATTGGCCGTCGACGGCAGGGTTCCTCGGAAAATCCGCTCGCGCGCGATTCCGCCGGATGAACCATTCTTCTGCCCGTGGTTCGTGCTTCTTCCGGGGGCATGGATTATCACGACAGCCTGTGTCGAGTAGAATCGCTGATAAACCACTCCAAACCAGCACAGAAAGCGCACAGACATGGTATCCCCGCAGTCTCAGGAACTGGCCCGAAAGGCGAGTGTCATTTACGAGCAACGACTTCGAGTTCAGTTGGAACGCACCAACCCGGACGCATTTGTCGCCATCGAACCGGACTCGGGCGACTACTTCCTGGGCCAGACCTTGAGCGAAGCCATCCAGGCGGCCCGTTCGGCGCATCCCTACCGTCTGCCCTTCGTCCTCCGCGTCGGCCACCACGCCACTATCGAACTGGGAGTCGCGGTCGCATGAACGGCATGGTAGATGATGCAGGACGAGCTTTGATTACGCTGTCGGTTCGGCCAACTTACGACGCGGAAGCTGCGCCGTTGCGAGCCTGGGTGGACACCGCATTTACCGGCGAACTCGTGATTCCCCGAGCCACGATTCGCGTGTTGGACCTACCACAATCTGCGGCAATCATGGCAGGATTGGCGGATGGCACCCAAGTTGTGCTGGACACCTTCAGTTGCGTGATTGACTGGTTCGGAGAGGGGCGCAACCCGACCCGGCTCGAGCAGCGAAAGGGCCGTATCCAGCGCATCGGCCAAACACGCGAGGAGATCTGGATTGCCAATCTGCGCTACCGCGATTCGGTGGAAGATCGCGTACACGAGGTATTGGCTGATCGACTGGAAGCCATCCACGACTTGTTCGGTCAGATCCCGGATACGCTGGAAGACGTTTGGGTACAGATCGCACTCGATAACGAAGTCGATGCACGCAGACTGATTGATCGAACCACCGCGACTCGAAATCCCTTCGACACCAAATACAGCAAAGTCGAGGACGCCGACTGGGAAAGCTGCTCGTTGGTACTGGACCCAGTTTCGGTAAGCGAATTGCTGAGAAGCGGCTGGTGACTCGATAGAACAACCTAACACCACGTATTCTAGTACGGCTTGCGGTTGGGGATAAGCCCACTACACCCCCGAGTTCGACAAGAAAGACTCTATCAAGACGCACTGCCACCAGTTGTCCATGTATTGTTGCGGCGAGTTCCTGCCGATCATGGAAGCCCTGCATGAGATTGGCGTCGACGTGCTCAACATTGCCCAGCCGAACGTGAACGATATTGCGGAGGTAGGCCGGCGGCTCCGCGGCCGGCAGTGCTTGATGATGGCTATCAGCTACCAGACTCTGCCGCAAGTTCACCGACTTCTACCTGGAGGATTACACCCGCGCCGCGGAGATCACCGGCGGGCGGATCGACCTGTATCTGGTCATCAGCGACCTCGGCACCCAGCGCGGGCCGCTCATTTCGACGGCCATGTTCGGCCGCTTCGTCGCGAGTTCGGCGACCGCCTTGGCTTCCACGGCGGTATCGACATGCAGCATCTCCTGCCGCAGGCCTCGCCTGCCGACGTCGAAGCCGAGGCCCGCCGGTACTGTGAAACGCTCGGCCGCGGCGGGGGCTACGTCCTGGCCCCCGCGCACCTGTTCCAGCCCGATGTGCCGCCGGAGAATATCCTGGCCGTCTACCGTGCCGTAAAGTGAAAAGGAGACTGACCATGCGTTTGACAATGTGGGGAACCTTGATCGTGTTGGCGATGTCTGCTTCGCTGCTGGGGCAGGAACCGCCGGATACGAATTACGACGAATCGAAAGTGCCGCAGTACCAGTTGCCGGATCCGCTGGTCTGTGACGACGGGCGACCGGTCGCCGATGCCGAGATGTGGCGCGCGGTGCGGCGTCCGGAGATCCTGGCGGCGTTTGCCGAGCACGTTTACGGCCGCGTGCCGCCGCTGAAGACCGCGTCGCGTTGCGACGTGATCGGCATCGAGCGGCAAGCCCTCGAGGGGCTGGCCACGCGCAAGGAAGTGCGGCTCCGGCTGTTTGAATCCGACGACGCGCCGTGGATCGATCTGCTGCTGTTTGTACCCAACGCGGCGCCGAAGCCCGTCCCGGCCTTCCTCGGACTGAACTACGGCAACCAGGGCGTCCATCCGGACACGAGCATCACCCCGTCGCGAAACGCGGTCTGCCGGCCAGGCGAACACGCGCACCGCTGGCCCTTGGAACTGGTGTTGAAACGAGGCTACGCCGTGGCGAGCTTCCACGGCGGCGATATCGAACTGGACCGCCACGGATCCGGCTGCCGGTTTACGACCGAAGGCTGGCGCCAGGGAGTGCGGTATCGAATTGCCCAGCAACAAGGCCGCTCGGAGCCGGCCGAGGATCAATGGGGCTCGATCGGCGTCTGGGCCTGGGGACTGAGCCGCGTGCTGGACTATCTGCAGACCGACGATTCGATCGACGGACAGCGGGTCGCCGTCTTCGGGCACTCGCGGACCGGCAAGACTGCCTTGTGGGCCGGTGCTCAAGACGAGCGGTTCGCCCTGGTCATCTCGAACAACTCGGGCCAGGGCGGCGCTGCCTTAGCCCGGCGGCGCTACGGCGAATCGGTCGCCGCTTCGTACTCGCTGTCGGGCATCTGGTACTGCCAGAACTATCGGCAGTACGGCAACAACGAATCCGCCTTGCCCGTGGACGCGCACATGCTGATCGCCTGTGTTGCACCGCGTCCGGTGTATGTGGCCAGCGCCCAGCAGGACCGCTGGGCCGACCCGCGCGGCGAGTTTCTTGCGGCTCGCCACGCCGAGCCCGTGTACCGGCTGCTGGGCCGGGAGGGATTGGGCGTCGAGGAAATGCCGCCGGTCGATCAACCGGTGGGGCAGACCGTCGGCTATCACATCCGCAGCGGCGACCACGACATCACGCCTTACGACTGGCAGCAGTATCTGGATTTCGCCGACCGTCATCTGGCACGCGCCGGCGGATGAAGCTCCGCTTGGCAAGGGCGGAAAGGGCCGACGTCCAACGCTCACCAGCTTGCACCGACCGGCTTGGCTCCCTGGTGCTTGACGCGGACGCTGTACAGCGACGTGCGGGCGGTGATGAAGAGCGTCTGGAAATCCTCGCCGCCAAAGCAGACGTTGGCGGGGTTCTCAGGCACTTGGATCTGCTCCCGCAGTTTTCCGTCGGCGTCGTAGACCTGGACGCCGGGGCCGTGCGTGGCGTACGCGTTGCCCTGGACGTCGACCGCCATCCCGTCGCTGCCTTGCGGGATGACGAACCGCTTTTTGCCGAGTTGGCCATCCGGACTGACGTCGAAACAGTGGATGCCGGCCGGCATGTCGTGGAACGTCGGATCGGGATGCCGCCGGTTGCCCCCGGTATCGGCCACGTACAGCCGGCGCTCGTCGGGCGAGAAGACGATGCCGTTGGGCATCGCCAGCGACTTGATCACGGCTTCGAGTTTTCCGGTTTGCGGATCGAGTTTGAATACCCAGTGCCCGGGGATTTCGTGCGGGCCGGTCAAGCCCCAGGGTGGATCGGTGAACCACAGCGTGCCGTCGGAACGTACGGCCACGTCGTTAGGCGAATTGAACCGCTGGCCTTCGAATCGGTCTGCCAGCACCGTGATGCGTCCGTCGGGTTCGGTCCGCACGAGGTTGCGGGCGGCGTGCTGGCAGGAGATCAGCCGTCCCTGGAGATCGAGGATGTTGCCGTTGGCCTGCTCGCTGGTACGATAGACCGACAAACCGGCGGCCTCGGTCCACTGCATCAGCTTGCTTTGGGGGATGTCGGAAAAGACCAACTTCTTCTCGGCGGGCAGCCAGGCAGGTCCCTCGGTGAACTTCATGTCACCGGCCAGCTTCTGAACCGTCGCGCCCGGCGCGAGCACCGAACCCGCCTCCTCTGCGGCGCGCCCGGCGCCCGTAACCAGGATCCAAGCCAAACCAGCCAGGACATACAATCGGCGTGTCATGATGGTACCTTTCGGTAAAGGGTTGCTCTTCAATCGATGGAACCACTGTTATGAATATACCCGGTGGACAGCGCGGGCAAGTGGGGCAAGGCCGCGCAAATCCAGCACAAGCGGCCGAACGGCAGAGCAGGAGTTTGTTTCATAGTCTTCACTTCCAGTCAATCCGTGCCTGTTTCGCCGTGAGATCGATCCACACGGAAGCATGAGCGAATTCGCGGGAGGCCGGCCGTCACAGCTCCCATTTGCCGGTCAGGTAGACCAGGACGCGAAACCGTTCGTCCGGCGTCAGCGTCCGGCCGAAGACGAGGATTTCCGCAATGTGCCCGCGGAAGAACGTCTGGTAGTAGGGCGAGAAGCAGCCGACCCGCACGGACCGAGCCCAACGGTCCCGGCCTTCGTAGACGATCAGCCGCGGCCCGCCCGTCTGCGTGCCCGGGACGGAACAGCACAAGCCGCACAGATAGTCGAACTCCTTGCCATTGCTGGCGGTGAAAATCCGCGGGTTGTGATTATTGGGCAGCCCCGGCTCCGGATTGCTGACGACGGCAAAGATGGTCGCCGCCATGGGCCGCTCGGACAGATCGGCGAGGTCCAGCCGGGTCTTCTGTTCGTCGTTGAATCGCAGCGCGGCTTTGCCGTTCAACCCCCGGGCGTCGTACCACGGGGAGAACTCGGCCGCAGCCTGGGTCGCATGCCTGCCGTTTCCGCTCTTGTCTTTCCAGACGCGGACGCGGTTGTCAGGGCCTCGTTCGATCGTGGCCGCGTCGGACGCATCGAGCCAGACGGCCAGCGCTTCCTGCAAGCCGCCCGCCAGCAGCGTCTGGCCGGCACCGAGAATCAACGTGCCGCCGTTGCGCAGGTCGTAGGTAGCCCCGCCGGCGTAGTTCCACGTGCGCCAGGAATCCTGGGCCACGTTCCGGACCGTCAGATTGCAGGACAACGCCGCCACGGCCTGGGGGTCTAGTCCGCAGGCGGCCAGCGGGATGCGCCATTCGCACGTCCAGGCGTCCGCTCCGGCAGCAGCTCGATACGTGACCGCCTGTTCCAAGCGGGTGCGGGCCGCTTCGGACACGCCCGCCACGTCCGGGGCGCAGAAGTGCCCATCGGGCCAGCCGCGGAGCGTGAGGATCGGCGCGGGAGGATTCGCTTCCTGCAACGCCAATTCCACCCCGTCCGTGGCGCCCCAGCGATGACCCGCCACGACCAAGGCCCGCGCGTCTCGCAGCGGGCTGCGCAGCGCCACGTACAGCGTCTGGTCGTCTACGCCGAGCCACGCTTGGGCCGGCGACTCGTCGACGACGGTGCCTACCAACGAATGATTCAACTCCAAGGTCCGCCCCTGCCATTCCATCAACTCGCCGTCGATGACCGGACTCGCAGCGAGTCGCGTGGCCCGGAAGAAAGGACGTGATGCGGCCGAGGGCCGGAAAAGTTCGCCGGGGGCAGAACGCGGCCGGTTCGTCGCTGCGGGAAACTGCCAATCGCCCGTTTCGCCCTCCGAGCGGCGCGGCGGCACACCGAGACCTGTCCAATCAATCGGTTCCGCACTCTTCTCCAGTCGGATGCCACTCACCGTGCCGATGGGTTCTTCGAGTGCCGAACGGACCACGACAAACAGCGGTCCCGTGGGTGAGGTTTCCAGCTGTGCGACGAATTCGCGAACGTGCGCTGCGCCGCCCGTGAAACGCGGATAGAACTCGCCGAGCTTGGGACCGTCGTGCTGCCCGGCGCGCAGCTCCAGTTTCACCTCGTTCTTTTGCAGCGGCAGTTGCCCGCGATACTGCTCGAACCGCAAGTACTCGAAATCCACGACGGGCTTGGGACTCGGAGCCGGATCTTCGCACCGAAACGCCAGAAAAACATCGCGGACGCCCTGGGCCTGCGGGGATAGTTCGGCGACCGCCTCGCGGTAGATTTGGACGTGGCTGCCACGGTCGCGATCGGTCGGCGGCAGCGTGACTTGTCCCACCAACGGTCCGTCCACGCGGTCCAGACGCACTTCCAGCTGCCACGGCACCGAGCCGTCGTGGCCGTAGACAACGCGGACGCGGCGATAGCCTTCGCCCCAGGGAACGCGGTCGAACCGGACCCAAGCAGCGTCGGGAATGTTGTACAAGAAACTCCACTGCTTGTGCACCATCTCGTGCGCGCCGTCATGGACCGTCGCTTCGAGCACCAGAGGATCCGTCGCCTGGCGGTGCCGCGGCGCGGCACGGGCGGAACGGTCGGTATTCAGCGTCTTGACGTCACTGGCAAAACGCAGGACAGCCGAGCGCCAACCCGCGCCGAGATCCACCGAGTCGAAGGCGAACCAATCGCCATCCTGGAGGTCCGTCAGCCCGGCGTCGGTTTTGCGGACGCCGGCGGATTGCGACGAGCACTCGGCCGCCTCGAATCGCTGGCTGACGAGCTGCGGCCACTTGGGCAGCGCGGGGGGCTGCGCAAAGTCGTGCCCGAACCGGAACGGCCGGCCGCCCGGAAAATCCTCGGCCCGCAGCTCCGCACTGTTCCGCGTAAACAGTCCGTGAAACACATTGTCGTGCTCGCGGACATCGACGCAACACGTGTTGAACCACATGTCCCGCTGCAGCGAACCGGGCGCCGCCCAGAACAGGTTGTGATGGACGTCCACGTGGCATGTGCCCGCGTCGAGATACACCATGCCCAGTTTGTTCCAACGCAGCGCCGACAGGTCGTAGCAATCGTGCATCACGTTGTAAGCCACCTGCGAGTGCTGGCCGTTCAGCGTCCCGCCGCTGCAGTAATACCCCGTCAGAAACCCGGCGTCGCGCGTCAGCAGCATGCCGTTGTACAGGTGGTTGTGCGCCAGCAGCGTGGCGGCATAGTCCATGGGACCGCGGTGCCTGGACGCCATGTTCGTGCCGTTGCCGTAGAAGTTGATACAGCGTATTGTCCTGCCAATGCCATTCGCCGGGCGCATCCAGCGCGTGCCTGTGTCCCACGATCATGCCCCGGCCGTCTTCGTGCTCTTGCGGGAATCTGCCGTCGTAGGCCGAGCCGAACCACCAGCCCTGCGTGCGGTCGCCGACGAGAATCTCGCCCGGCCGGGAGCTTTCGATCACCCCCGTCTGCGCACACCAACCCTCGAAATGCACCCCGCAGTACATGGCGCCCTTCCAGTAATCGTCCGGCTGCCCTTCCAGCAACCGGCTCACGATCCGCCCCGGCTGGCTGACTCGCGTCTCCCGGGGAATCGAGAACTCGCCGTAGGTCGGCCACAGCGGCGACAGGTCCGCGACGTACATCTCCAGGCCCGGTGCGGGAACGTTCGGGTGACGCGCCTCGATCAGCACCTGGCCGCCGGCGAAGACCTGATTGCGGCCCAGGCCTAGCGTCCACGGCATGGCGGCCTTCCAGATCCGCTTGGCAGGGTCATCGAGCGACCAGCCGGTCACGAGCTCACATCCGCTGACCACGACTTTTTCGTCCCGATACGCCTTGAGCGTGATCGGCTTGTCGGCCGTGCCGCTGCGCGGAAACGTTACGGTTTCCCGGTACGTACCGCCGCGAATCAGCAAGGTATCGCCCGGCTGGAGCTTGTTCACCGCGGCCTGCAACGTGGCCAGCGGCTGCGTCTCCGTGCCCGGATGAGCGTCATCGCCGTGAGGGGCGACGTAGAAGTCGGCGGCCTGAACGCCAGCGGCGACGACCAACAGGGCCGTGAGGACGGGTGCCAATCTCGTTTTCATGAAAGTGCCCTTCTATTTTTCGCTTTGACGGTTGCTGTATTCCCGCGGCGAGCAGACTCGCTCAGCGGTCAGCGTCCGGCCGACTCGTCGACCACCGGTTGGCCGTCGACGTGGATGGCGTTGTTGCGCAGCTGCGTATGCCGGGCTTGGGGCGAAATGCGGATGCCCCGCGGGCCATCGACCAGGTGCGATCCTTCGACGATGTTCCAGTCCTTCAGCGGTGCCGTCTGCGGCAAGCCCGCGATCTTGTGCCCCGCCGGCTGCAGGTCCACCGCGGCGCGCTGCTGCGGGTCCGCGCCCTGCAGCCACGTGGGCTGGATGTGGAATCCCGGGCCGTAGCGGAAGCCGGTCACTTCGGAGAACCGCACCGTGTTGCCGAAGACCAGCGGTCCCAGCAGGCTGATGTTGCCGCGGCCCATGATCCGCACGCCGATCAGGTCGCAGAACGCCACCGGCGACGGCGCATCGTCTTTCCAGGCCCAGAGCTCGATAATCGAGTGCACAAAGGCGCGGATGAACAGGTTGTTTGCCTGGCCCGGCCGCAGGTTGCGGATCGTGTTTCCGCTGATCAGGGCCTGGGTGTGCGGCCCATGCACCAGGAACACGCCCCCGGCGGCGGCTTCGATCTGCGAGTCCTTCAGAACGAACCCGTCCGAGCCCCACTCGATCATCACCGCCGGCTGCGTCGAGTGCGTCGCGCGGATGTGGCAGCGTTCGACGCGGCACCGGTCGCGCGAGCCGAAGATCGGGAGCAGCGTTCCGGGGCCGTCGACCAGCCCCAGGTCGGCCACGCGGCTGCGGTCGCGCATCCACAGCATGGCGCCCCGTCCGCCGTCTTGTTGGCGGGCTCGGAAGTGGCCAGGTATCTCGCGGGCGATCTCCGCCGGCACGTCCCACTGCATCGGCCGCTCGTCCCGGACGGCGAGCAGGCTGTTCTGGGCACCCGCGCCCTGCAGCGTCACGCCCGTCGGGATCCACAGCGTCGCGCTGATCGCGTACCGCCCCGGCGGCAGGAACACCGTCCCGCCGCCGGCTTCCCCCGCCTGGACAAGCGCCGCCCGCAGCGCGGCGGTGTCGTCCTCCACGCCGTTGCCCTTGGCTCCGAATTCCCGCGCGTCGAACAGCCGCGTCGGGGCTTCCGCGGCCGCTTCGACGCAGACGGACACGGGCCCGCCCCAGCCGGATTCGCCGCCCGTGCCGTTGTGGACGTACAGCTCGTACGGGCCCGGCGCCAAGTCGGCCGGCAGGGTGACCTGCGTTTCGTACAGCGGATGCTGGCCGCGCTGGAAGTCCGACAGGACCGTGACCTGGCCGTCGTCGCTGGCCTTCAGCGCCACCAGCTGCGCGTCGAGCGATCGGCCGAAGACCCGCACCGTCGCGCCCGGCGGCGCGGCCGCGGGCGAGACCCACCAGGGCCGGGCGGTAGTGATCCGCCACGGTTTCGACCAGCCGTCGGAGTTCTTGATCCAGCACACGTGGCCGCCGGCGCGGGCGTCGTAGAACCCGCTGGCGTTGTAATGCGATTCGGACTCGACCGCCAGGACCAGGCCCCGCGGGTCCGCATCGAGCACCTGCACACGGCGCGAGCCCGACGGCGGCTCGGCAGGCAGCCATCGCCCCGCATCATAAGGCGTGGTACGCAGGGCCGCCAGGGCCGCGTCCGCGTCAAACGGCGCCTTCCAGTCCCGGACCTCCGTCTGTCCCGGCGCGAACCCGACGCCCCAGATCGTCTTCGTATTGCCGCCCTGTACCCGGCAGATTTCAGGAACAGCGGCCGGAACGCCGCGTCCGAGGCCCGAAACGAGGGCCAGCGCAACGAGACACAAGCCGAGTCGGAACATCGTCCAGAGTGAATAGTACTTGGCCATTGACATCAGGTGATCCTTCGATAGAAGCCAGTCCCAGGTGCGGTTCACAAAACGACCATACCCCGGCCGCCCCGACATCGCAAGCGGTCGCTGGTCATGATGGCGTGGAAAAAGATCGAGTTAACGAATCGTCGAGGGGAAGGGTCGTGCCGTGCGGCGGCACGGTGCTGGCAGGCGGCGGCAACAAGACCAGGGGGCGAACAATCGTGTCGCGCCGAACGGCGGCGAACAAGCCCTGAATCGTAGTCCGCAAAGTTGGGCTCCCGGGCGTCGGCCGTGTCTGGCCGAAGGCCTCTTCCCACCGTAGCCTGGGGCAACGCCCCAGGACCGCGTTGTCATCCGGTCTTTTTGGCCGAAGGCCATATTCACCCACGCGGACAGGGCACGCTGAATATGGCCTTCGGCCAAAGAACCGATGTTTCCGTTTCTTCCTGGGGCGTTGCCCCAGGCTACGGTGAATGTGGCCTTCGGCCAGAATCTCGGAACGCAAATGCGCAATTTGGAAGACATCAGACGGCTGGCATCGAAGGATGCAATAGCGGGATGACATCGCCAAGGGAAAAGACGTCGGCCAGCCAGTCCGCTGGCCGGCCCAGTAGGTGAGGGACGTCAGGCTTGATTGCCAACTGGGTGCAGATCTTCTGCACCTGCGGGAAGCACTTCTGACGGAAATACTGATCGAAGCTCAGCGGGCGAGCCATCGAGGTTGTGATTCGGCTCGTTGGTGCCGCCCCGCGCGGGCCAGTCCTGGTGGTGCGAGTAGTAGAAAGCCGAAGCGTCTTCCGATGAGTTTGCGCAGCGTCTTGTTGTACGTTCAAGGGCGATTGGCCGCCGGGGGTTCGGGGACGATGTTCTGGATCAATCGCGGTACGTAGCTGTTGTAACGACCGTCGGGCGAGGGGCCACTGGGTTTCATGGCAGCAATCGCCTGGTGTATGCTGGCGGCTTTTTCCCCCAGCGCCTCGATGGCAGCCAGTGCGGACATCGAGACCAGCACGCCATTCTGCGCCGGTGCCGCCAGCGAAGCGAGCGTTTTGACCGCCTGTTCTCGAACCGCTGCAGGACCGTGTTCGGCAAGCGCTTGAGCGACGTGTAAACGGGGACGTGTAAACGGGGACGTGTAAACGGGGACACAGCCAATCTTGTTCGGCACGCTTCGTGCTTGGGTAGGCATCCTCGCCGCTCGCCGGCGAGTGTTTCAGGTTACGTGGCTACGAACAAGCGTCCATCTCGAACGACCGTGATCCCCGACGCTTGCCGTCGGGAGATTCAGGATAGATGGCTGACATCGTGCTACCGCCAATTAGCCTGACGCACTCGCCGGCAAGCGGCGAGGATTAAAGGGTGCTCTCTGAGAGTTGCCCTCGTGGCCCGTTTTCCTCAATGACTCGACGGCAAGCGTCGAGGATGCGTACCATTAGCAACCGCTGTGCCGAACAGTATTGGGACACAGCTTTTCTTCGGCCCCCTGCTTGACAGCGATTTGGGGGGTCGCTGTAGTTTTCTTGTCATGCTCTGTATCGGTTGGCCAGTTGCGGTAATTGAGGAGGTCAGCGATGGCACGCTTGGCGAGGGTCGAGTTGTTTGCCGCCGACGAGGTCGCGGTCGTGCATGTCATGAATCGCGTGGTCAGGCGGTGTTTCCTGCTGGGAGAATCTCGTGGTGGATGCGGCTGTTGTGTCAAACGATTGCGATGCGGGCCAATCGCGAGGATGGAGAAACTGGGAAATTTTGGCAAAGCCGTTACCGAGCCGTGCGTTTGATGGACGAGGAATCCTTGCTCGCCTGTGCGGCCTACGTGGATCTCAATCCGATCCGCGCGGCGCTGGCCGAGACGCTGGAAGCCAGCGATCACACGTCAGCGCAGCGGCGGATCGAGGCGGAACGGGCACGTGCAGGCAGCGCGAGCGACGCCGAACAACGGAGCTTGCCGACCGATGATTGCCGGATGGCGGAGGCGCAGTCCGGGAACGCTTCCCCGGCTCCTGACCGATTTCTGTCCCCGCTGGAACTTGACGAGCACGGTAACGAACCTGGGCCGTGTGCCAATTGCAGCGGAACCCGCTGCAGCGACAAAGGGTTCTTACCCATCTCGGTGGCGGCTTACTTGGATCTGCTGGACTGGACGGCCCGGCAAACGGTACCTGGCAAGCGCGGCTCGACGCCGTCGGATGCACCGCCCATTCTGGAGCAGCTGAAGGTTTCGCCCACGATTTGGTGCGAGTTGGTAAGCAACTTTGGGCGTTTGTTTTCGACGGTGGCCGGGCATCCGCAGGTCGTGGACAACACGCGTAGCCGACACGGGCACCGCCGTTTCCACCTTACCGCGCGTGTCCGCGAGCTGTTGTCCGTGGCCCGGTAGCGATTGCGATGGAATCCGCTTCGCCAGCTCGTCGTTGAGACAGAATTGCCCCGGGGCTCAGCGCGCCAACCAACCAGCCAAGGTGCGACCACGAGGCCCCTCGGCTGGTCCTTTCCCCTGCCGTCGCCTTGTCAGTCCCTCATTTGAACGGCGGTAGTGCGAGTCTGCATTCTCTTTTCCTGCATCACGTGACGCTGCCGGCCGATCATGCCAAAGAGTGAACGCTTGAT